>JAEEGJ010005230.1_pt1 | contig 41503 bp, 29 predicted proteins | sample 8958761 | NCBI WGS metagenome assembly JAEEGJ01 (sample SAMN16246546, study PRJNA631951) | gut metagenome | biome: gut microbiome; feature: rumen; material: RS-attached | host: Bos | place: Iran: Karaj | collected 2018-10 | reverse complement strand
AGCCACAGCAGCAGCCATCTCGAGATCCTCCTCTGAAGAGCAGCCCCACTCCTCTTCCTCCTCATGACCAATCTTGATGTAGAAACAGTCTGGATGAAGGCCGAGGTGCGCCAACTCGTACACCACGACACTGCTGTCCACACCGCCCGAAAGCAGCACAGCTATCCGCTTGTCCTTCAAATCTTCGTTGGCCAGAGCCATCGAGTCGACGTGTTTATTCGTACACATATCCGTTCTCCTCTGAATTCGCTTGCAAAGGTACGAAAAAAGTGGGAGAAAAACCAAACTTAATGCAACAAATGTGCTACTATCCTCATATGAATCAGAGAGTTTGGGTAGGGTAAACTCCCCCTTTGGATAGGCCTTTGTATAAAGGAAGCCTGAGAGGACTCAAAAATTCTCTCGAGAATTTTAAGGTTTACTGCCTGTAAACTCCGACTTTAGTGCCTGTAAACTCTGAAATTCTCGAGAGAATTTCAGAGTCCGCCCTACCCTTTCTCCATCGAAGGTGCCAGGTAACTGAGAGTTTAGAGGCACTAAACTCATATATTATAATAAGGTACGCGCGAGAACAAAGAGATCTCCGTTTGATTAAATCATGTTAAAAATAAGGCCAAATCCATTGCGGATTCAAAGAAAGTTCATATCTTTGCGATATTAAATTGATATCATTTTAAACTTAATCATTATGGAGAATAAAGAATTTGCATTCAAAGGAATGGTCTTGAACGGCTTTCTGGCATTGTTCATCAACATCGTGATCCTGGTTTTGGCCATTGTGGGCATTGTGTATAGCATCATCCAGCTCGACGCCAGCGATGGAGCCTGTGGCGGTTGGCTGCTCGGAGGGAGCATCCTTTTGCTCATCATCAACATCATCATGTGGTGCGGCCTGATGATGCTGGAGCCTAACGAAGCCAAGGTGACAACCTGGTTCGGCAAGTATAGCGGTACATTCTCCAGGACCGGATTCTTCTGGATCAATCCCTTCTACACCTCGAAAAAAGTATCCCTGCGCGCTCGCAACCTCGACGCAGAGCCCATCAAGGTGAACGACAAGACGGGCAATCCCGTGATGATCGGACTGGTGCTCGTGTGGAAACTGAAGGATACCTACAAGGCCCTCTTTGAGGTCGATTCTCAGACGATGGCTGCCAATCCCAACAGCATAGGCTCAGACACGAAGGGTCTGATGAACGCCTTGGAGAACTTTGTACGCGTGCAGAGCGACGCAGCCTTGCGCCAGGTGGCTGGAGAATACGCCTACGATGACGAGGACAACAAGCACGACGAGCCCACGCTGCGCTCGAGTGCTGAAGAAATCAATGAGCAGTTGGAGCAGAAGCTCGATGAGCGTCTGGCTCTGGCAGGCATCGAGGTGGTCGAAGCCCGTATCAACTACCTCGCCTATGCCCCAGAGATTGCTGCCGTGATGCTGCGTCGCCAGCAGGCATCAGCCATCATTACGGCTCGCGAGAAGATCGTTGAGGGAGCCGTCTCGATGGTGAAGATGGCGCTCGACAAACTCTCAAAGGACAACATCGTAGACCTCGACGACGACAAGAAGGCCGCAATGGTATCAAATCTGCTCGTGGTGCTTTGTGGCGACGACTCTGCCCAGCCTGTCGTGAACACAGGAACGCTGAACCACTAAGAGATTTGAACGTTAGAATTGTAACTTGAGCTTTGTATGGCAGAGAAGAGCACCAAAAGTTTTATCCTACGCGTCGACGCTGAGACGATGAACGCTATTGAGGCCTGGGCTGCGGACGAGTTCCGCAGCACCAACGGCCAGCTGCAATGGATCATCACCGAAGCCCTGCGCAAAGCCAAGCGTCTGCCCAAAAAGAAACAACCCAAACCAGATGAGTTATGAACAGGAATAAAGCCCTCTTATTATTGTCAGTCATACAAGCATTCCTATTGGCAATGTTCATCGTGCTATTCGTAAACAAAGCTATCAGCTTGACGGCTTTTGTCGCTGTAGTCGTTACCATCGGCATTGTCTTTTCAGCACTTATCGTCGTAGCCGTTCGTAAACTTCCACCCATGTAATCATTATGGAAAATCAATTCAACATAAAAGATGTCAAAGTGCATCGCACCACAGAGGCGACTGTCTTTGAAGCTGCTTTCGTCATCGTGGCTATCATCGTTTGGGGGTTGATTATCTGGATGATCCATCAGGCGCCAGACATCGTGCCCACCCATTTCGACGGATCAGGGAAGCCTAATGCCTACGGCTCGCCAACAGGCATCGCTATCCCTTGCGTCATCATCACGATAGCAGCTATTGCCTGCATGGTGACGGCCTATTTCCCTCGTCACATTAACATGCCGTTCAAAATTACGAACATCCAACAGGTAAAGCTCGCCATCCGCAGCGTCCGAGTGGCAGGCATCACCGTGTTACTGATTGCTCTGGCTGTGGCCTATATGATGTTGGGCATGAAGTCGCCATCGCCTGTTCCTATCTTGGTGGGCATCGGCCTTATCTTTGTGGAAATCATCGTGTTTTCAATACTTATCTATAAAGCAAAATAATTATGGTAGAACTACGAAACGAACAACTCTCCGTCGTCGTATCGGAGAAAGGAGCAGAGCTCCAGAGCATCAAGGATGCCAGTGGTAAGGAATATTTGTGGCAGGCTGACCCCAACTTCTGGCCTCGTCACTCACCCATTCTCTTCCCCATCGTGTGCAGCGTCAACAACGACACTTACTCTGTTGACGGGAAAGAATATCATTTGCCCCGTCACGGATTCGCCCGTGATACGGAGTTCAAGCTTATCGCCCAAAATGATCGCAAAGTGACCTTCGCCCTCGAATCATCAGAAGAAACAAAGAAGGTCTATCCCTACGACTTCACGCTCAGCATCAGTTATGTGCTGGAGGGCAATAAGATTGGCGTCATCTGGCATGTCCACAACACAGACGCCCAAGAGATTCATTTCCAGATTGGTGGTCACCCAGCCTTCAACATCCCTGGTATGAAAGCAGGCGACACCCAGAGCGGGCGCATCCGTCTTGACAACGAAGAGGCTCTCGACGGTCTGAAGAGTTATATCGACGGCTCCCACGAAATGATAGAGATTCCAGTAGAGGCAGAGCAAGGCATCATTGAATTTACAGACAACACTTGGCGCAACGACTCTGTGAAGATCCACAAGAGTCAGGTGCACCGCGCTGAGCTGTTGGGGCCTGACGGCGAACCAGAGGTGACAGTCGATTTCCGTACTCCCGTCATCGCCTTCTGGAGTCCTTTTGGCAAGCAGGCTCCCTTCGTCTGCATCGAACCTTGGTATGGTCTTGGCGACCCTCGCGGCTTCAATGGCGAATTCAAGGACAAGCCCCTGATGAACCATCTGCAGCCTGGTGCCTCGTTCATGTCTCGTTACGATATCACGATAGGATAAACGATATGCGCATCATCGTATCACAAGAGATAGAGACGGTTTGCCCTGTGTTTGTAGGGGCTGCAGTCGAGGCACAAGTGGTAAACACGCCCTACTCACAAGAGCTATGGGATGAAATCCACGCCCTTGAAGACCGTTTCCGTCAGGAACTGACAACAGAGAGCCTGAAGGATCTTCCAGGTATCGCTGCCACTCGACGAGTGTATAAGGCCTGCGGCAAAGATCCCTCGCGCTACCGTCCTGCCAGCGAACAGCTCATCAGACGGATGCTTCAGGGAAAGGAATTGTATCAGATAGACACCCTCGTCGACCTGATCAACCTCGCGTCCATCGCCTACGGCTACAGTATTGGAGGCTTCGATGCCGATAAGTTCGTGGGCGATACACTCACCTTGGGCGTTGGTCGTGAGGGAGAGCCTTATGAAGGCATCGGAAGAGGGATGCTCAACATCGCAGGACTGCCTGTCTATCGCGATGCAGAAGGAGGCGTGGGCACACCTACCAGTGACCATGAACGCACAAAGATGACGTTAGCAACGACTCATCTTGTGGTGCTCATCAATGGTTACGATGGTAACGAACAGCGTGTCGCAGCCAATGCCCAATTCATTCAGGAGCTATTGCGCAAATACGCAAAGAGTGATGGGGGAACCGTCACTCTATACAGATAATCAAAAATACCATTATAATTTCTTTTTCGGGTAGAGGGCGTCCCACCATGTTGGGTCGTCCTTTAACCATTTCTGGAACCAGGCCATCTGGGTGGCAAGCCACTTCTCTTTCTTGCCGTACTCGAGGATATGATGATTCTCACCCTCCACCTCGACGAGAGCCACCTCACGACCTAAGAGTTTCAAAGCCGTAAACATCTGCAGACTTTCTATCAACGGCACATTCGTATCGGCATTGCCATGCAACAGCAATAACGGCGTATGGATCTTATCAGCATTGAAAAGCGGACTCTGGTCTACATAGAGTTGACGATGACTCCAAGGATAGCTATTGGCCATCGACACCTCGCTGTAGTTATAGCCCCAATAGCCCTCACCCCAATAGCTGGTGTGGTTGGCAATGCCTGCATGAGAGACTGCAGCAGCGAAGATGTCCGTCTGCGTCTGCAGATACTGGGTCATGAAACCGCCATACGAAGCACCCATACAGCCAATCTTCTTGGGATTGATGAAGGGGTGAGCCTCACAGATCTTCTTCGTTCCCTCGATGATATCCTCAGCAGGACCACGACCAGCCGTGTTCACATGCCGCGAAGCCCACTCCTGTCCAAAGCCTGTAGCGCCACTGGGTTGCAGGATATAAGCCACATAGCCTAGCGAGTTCCAATACTGAGGGGCGTAGGGCGACTCAAAGTAACGACTCACAGGGGAACAGCCACCATAGTAATACACAATCATAGGATACTGCTTCGTGGCATCGAAGTCCTTCGGCAGGTAGAGTCGTCCATAGACCGTATCACCCTTTGAGTTGGTGAAGTTCCAATCTTCGCATGTTCCTAACTGAGCATCACCAAGAGCGGTCTTTCCATCAAATAGGCAAACCACCCCCTTCCCCTTTGTCGGAACAGGGAGTGGCAACACGTAAGCAGAAGCAGGCTCCATAGTATTATAAGAAAGGTACGCGAGGACAGATGCATGTTCAGCGATATCTGCTCTATAAATATCATCGCCTTGGACTGCCAATTTCTGAATATGTCCCGTCTTGGGATTCAACGAGAACAGATGCACATAGTCACGGTCTTCTGCAGAGAAGTAGATCTGCCCGTCAGCCTTTGACCATGTAATGAGTCTGTCAATGGAGGGATTGAAGTCCTTGGTGAGAGGCTTCACTTGCTTGGAAGCGATATCATAGAGAAACAGTTCATTCTCCGTCATGCTGGGTGTGACAGTTGCGGGCAACTGACATCCAATACGGTTAAATGCCTCAGGATTGCCTGTGATAAGTATCTGCGAGCCATCAGGTGAGAAACGGCATCCACCAATAAACCCTTCACATGCAAAGATGGTATCTGTCTTAAAGGTTTGTACGTCAACCATCATCACATCCATCACCTCCGTAGGACGCTTAGCCAGCCTGCTATAGTTAGAGCCAACAAGCAACGTTTTGCCATCAGCCGTGATATCCATAAGGAACGTGTTCCTTGGGCTGAACGTTATGCGTTGACAAATGCCTGTGGTCAGGTCATACTTCAAGAGATAACTGCGTTTGCGCCATCCAGGCTGACGATCGTCCATCTCCAACACCTCAAACACATCAGCATCTTCCTTCGTTCCCTCTTCTTCGGCTGTGATGATGAGATAGTCTTCTGTCGGACTGATGCTCAAGCTGCCATCAGGCAGATTGGTAGCCAACAAGGTACGTTCGCCTGAAATCGGACTAACCTTATAAAGGGAACGTTTATCCCCCACCTTTTCTTCTGCAGTCCAAACAATGCTCTTAGGCATCCACTCCACATTGCCAGGCAAGGCAGAGAGTTGTCGGCCTGTCTTTGCATCACGCAACTCAAATGTCCACCTATCCTTACCACCTCGCTCTGTGGTCTGATAACCTACCACGACATAAGCACCATCGGCTGAGAGTCTGACACTACGCACTCGTTTTCCATCAAACAAATCGTGTGCCATATAGGGATGAGCCTTATCAAGGGTATAGGCGACAGCATTATCTGCCTCAATCACGACACGAATGGAGTCTGTGTCTTTCGGCTCTGCCAGATATTTGATAACGAAGGCGTGATGTTCAGGAGCAAGTTTCAACTCTGACGTGGTTTCCTGACCGTCCAAAAAGAGTTGGTAATTCTTGGGACCCTTAACATCAATCTTACCTTTGAGGAAGTCATTGTTGTTCACATAAAAGGTCAGGATCCCGACACTCTTGCTGTCAGGAAGCGAAGGCAACACCTGACCATCGAAACGACCTGTGGTTGGTGAAGTCAGGGAGATGGCATTGAGCCAAGACTTCTCTTCAAACTTCTTCCCTTGCATATCGACCGTATCAAGGGCGAGGGGTGCACTCACCGCAAAGGGGCCTGCATGATTGAACTCACGGATTTCCGTCTTTACTTGTGCTTGCACTGAGAGTGCCATCAATAGCACTGAGGGTAACATCAAATGTTTCATATACTTTATTTCTTTTATCATTTTGGCGCAAAGTTACAAAATAATTATGAATAATGAATAAATAATTATGAATTATTCGTACCTTTGCACCCAAATTTTACAGCACCATAGACATGAGACAATTAAAGACACTCCTAACAACCCTCCTGCTGACGGCAGGAACTAACAGTTTTGCACAAGGTTTGGTTATCAACGAGTTGATGCAGTCGAACATCGATTGCATCATGGATGACATCAACGAGTTCCCCGACTCTTGGGTAGAGCTCTACAACAACAGCGAACAAGCCATAAGCCTTAAAGACTACCAAATAGGCATTGAGACCGACAAGACGTGGCAACTGCCCGACAAGAAGGTTGAAGCCAAAGGCTTCATTTTGGTTTACTGCGATAAAGAAGAATATAGTCTGCACACCGATTTCCGCTTGGAAACAGGCAAAGGCTGTGTAGTTTATCTAATGAAAGGCAATGAGATCGTAGACAGTCTCCCTGGCGCATTGAAGAAGCAGCCTGCTCCCAATATTGCTTATGGCCGCAAGACCGATGGTGGCAACGAATGGGGCTACCAGCTGGATCCAACGCCAGGCAAAGAGAATTGCGGCGAAGTTTGTGACGAGAACCATATCCTTGGCGAACCTGTTTTCAGTGAGCCTGGACGTGTGATGACCTCATCAGAAGAACTCTCGATTGCCCTATCCCTACCTAAGGATGCTCCAGAGGGCACACAGATTTATTATACCACTGATGGCAGTGAGCCGACGAAGGATAGTAGTCTCTATACCGAGGAGATATCTATATCCGACAGCTATTCGATTCGTGCCAAGCTCATCTGCGACGGATGGCTCTCTCCACGTTCCACCGTACAATCGTATATCATGCTCGACCGCGACATGACCATCCCCGTGATATCCATCACTACAAGCTACGATTATCTGTGGGGAGGTAAGGGCATTTTCGATATCAACAGGAAGTCTAACCAGATCAATTGGCGTCGTCCCATCAATTTCGAATTGTTCGACGAGCCTAATAAGGCGAGTGTGCTTAACCAGATATGCGAAACCCGTGTCATGGGTGGACAGTCGAGAGACTGGGCAAGAAAGTCGATGGCGATATATGCCAACAAGCGTTTTGGAACCAAGCGTCTGGAGTATGAGTTCTTCCCTGACCAAAGGCCTGGGGTAACTAACTATAAGAGTATCATGCTGCGAAACGCTGGTAATGATGTAGATGGGCTTTATATGCGTGACGCCATCATTCAGCGTTCTATGGCTCAGCATGCCGATTTGGACTGGCAAGCCTGGCGCCCAGCAGTTGTCTATATCAACGGAGAGTACCACTGCATGCTCAACATCCGTGAGCGTAGCAACGACGACAACATCTTCACCAACTATAATAGTCTTGAAGACATCGACATGATCGAGATCGCTCAAGAGAACAACCATATGACCTATGAGTTGAAGGCAGGATCCGAGGACAACTACGAGCAGTTTGTCAAGTTCTATACAGAAACAGGTCATACGCTGGCCGAATATGCTGAATGGATGGACTGGAAAGAGTATATCAACCTGATGGCCATGAATCTCTACTTCAACAATCAGGACTTCCCTGGCAACAACATCGTTATGTGGCGCCCAGCAGTAGAAGGTGGCAAGTGGCGCTGGATCTCGAAGGATACAGACTTCGGACTGGGTCTCTATGGCTCTCAGGCCAAAGAGAATACCATTAAGTGGATCTACTCTCCAGGTACCACTAATTCATGGGCTAACACCAAGGAAGCCACCATGCTATTCCGTCACTTGATGGAGGACAATGATTTCCAGCGCGAATTCATCGACCATTGTCTCGTCTATATGGGTGATTTCCTTAATGAAGAGGGTGTACGCGAGATATGGGATCCCATGTTCGAACTCGCGAAGGCAGAGCTTCTCATCCATCGCGACGAGCTGAATCCACCAAGTCCCTGGGGCTGGTGGTGGGGCGGCAATAATGAAGACAATATCAACAACGAAGTGAAAAATGCCCGCAACTGGCTTAAAGACCGTACAGGATATTTCAGAAAAGATCTATGCGCCTACTATAAGGTGGGCACTCTCGCAAACATGACTGTCAACAAGGACATGGAGAATGCCGCCGATGGTCATTTCCTCTTCAATGGCGTCGAGCTGTCTAAAGGATCATTTGATGGGCAATTCATTGTTGGGCGCAAAATAACTCTTGAACCCAGCGAGAACTCCACCCTTAATGTTACTGGTTGGGAAGTCACAACAGACGGAACCTCAAAGAACTATCAAGGTGCCAAGCTTGAGTTCGACATGCCTCAGTGCAAGAAACTCGCCGTCAAAGCTTTATTCGACGAGACTGGTATCAGCACCATCGTGACAGACAACACTATCCAGAACGTCTACGACCTCAATGGCCGAATGGTACGTTCTGGCAGCACTTCGTTGGAAGGTCTGCCTCGAGGCATCTATATTGTTGGCGGCAAAAAGATTGTAAAATAAGAATCCACTCATTTCAGGATTAAACAAATACCGCGAGGCTAATAAGCTTCGCGGTATTTGCTTTCATCTTTATCGTTAAGCATCGAGAGATAACTCTGATAGCGGCTCTGGGCAATGTAATGATCCTCAAGGGCTTGGAGAACAGCACAACCTGGCTCATGGGTATGAGTACAGTTGGAGAAGCGGCAATCTTTGGAGAACTGGAATATCTCGCGGAAATAGCTTGTCAACTCTTCTGGCTCAATATCGAAAGTACCAAAGCCTTTGATGCCTGGGGTGTCTATTAACCATCCTTTACCAATGGGAATCATCTCCGAGAAAGTGGTGGTGTGCTGCCCAGTCTGATGGGCATCAGAAATCTCTGCTGTACGCAGGTTTACACCAGGGACCAGACGATTGATGAGTGTCGATTTCCCTACCCCACTGTTACCACTGAGCAATGTAATTTTCCCCTCCAGCATGGGCAAAAGTGCATCAACACCTTCACCCGTCTCTGCAGAGACAACACGACACTCGTAGCCAACGGTCTCGTAAAGATGAATGAGCATTTGCTGATAATGTCTCTCATCATCATCGAGCAGATCTATCTTATTAAACACCAGAATGACTGGCACTCTATAAGCCTCTGCTGAAGCGAGAAAACGATCAACGAACGTAGTACTAATCTGCGGACGGCTGACTGTGACAACCAGCAGTGCCTGATCTACGTTTGCTGCGATAATATGGCTTTGTTTCGACAGATTGATGCTTTTGCGAATAATGTAATTGCGACGGTCCTCGATTTCCGTGATAAAGTTCCCTTCAGAGACACTGACACGATCACCTACAGCAACAGGATTCGTGCTCCTTATACCACGCAAGCGGAAATGACCCTTCACTTTACAATCAAGTCGCTGGCCATCGTCTGTCTGGACGGTGTACCAGCTACCTGTATTCTTAACAACAAGTCCTTTCAACTCTGAAATGTAAACTAAGCACTCGGTTCTGCCAAGAACAATGGACTATACGGTCATTATCTCCTTGTTCTTCGCAGCCAAGAGGTCGTCGATTTTCTTGATGTACTTGTCGTGGATCTTCTGGAGTTCCAATTCAGCATCCTTCTCATTGTCTTCAGAAAGACCGTCCTTAATGGCCTTCTTCAACTTATCCTTAATATCACCTCTGACATTGCGCACCTCCACCTTAGCTTTCTCAGCAATTTTTGCACATTGCTTGGTAAGGTCGCGACGTCGCTCCTCTGTGGGAATAGGAATATTCAGGCGAATCACCTCACCGTTGTTTTCTGGGGTAATACCCACATCAGAGTCCATGATAGCCTTCTCAATATTGCGGATCTCCTTTCGATCCCAAGGCTTAATGGCGATGGTGCGAGGATCGGGAACACTCACATTAGCCACCTGATTCAAAGGCACTTTTGAGCCATAAGAATCCACTCGTACGCCATCGAGGATGGCCACATTAGCACGTCCTGCACGGATGCGGTTCAACTCGTCTTCAAGGAACATGGCTGCCATCTCCATGCGCTCCTCACTTTTCTTCAAAGTCTCTTTAACGTCAATCATAATCTTTTCAGTTTTAGCTTTCTGTTGACAAAAGTACGAATAATCTTTGAAACCGCCAAACTTTTAGCATACTTTTTTATTTTATTGCTTATATAATATAAAGGTTCGCGCGCGAGTAGTCGTCATCAATAGAATGGATACCACGACTCAAGTCCCTTCACCGCCTGATAAAGGTTAGGAGTTCGCGATAGTTTAGCTAGCCTAAACTGACAGTTTACCTAGCCTAAACTGCCAGTTTACCCTAGCTAAACTGTCAGTCCAGACTAATTATACCACGATTGTGGTATGCTGAATAGCCCACGTGTGGGATTTCCTACGCCAAGAAATCGCCGTACCTTTGCACCAGAAATAATAAACAACAACGATTTAAACATTACGATTATGACAAAGATTGCAAAACAGCTGACCGAGCTTATCGGCAACACCCCTCTTCTGGAACTCACGAAGTTCTCTGAGGCCAAGGGAATTGAGAATCCTATTATCGCCAAAGTGGAATTTTTCAATCCAGGCGGCAGTGTGAAAGACCGTATCGCTCTGGCGATGATTGAAGACGCAGAAAAGAAAGGTCTGCTGAAGCCAGGTGCCACTATCATCGAGCCCACAAGCGGTAATACAGGCGTAGGGTTGGCACTCGTGAGTGCAGTCAAAGGCTACAAACTTATTTTGACAATGCCTGAGACGATGAGTATCGAGCGTAGGAACCTTGTGAAGGCCTATGGCGCAGAAGTCAGACTGACGAGTGGCAAAGACGGTATGCCTGGTGCCATCAAAGCAGCTGAAGAACTTCGCGACAGTATCCCAGGCAGCATCATCCTGCAGCAGTTTGAGAATCCTGCCAACCCTGCTAAGCACTATGCTACTACAGGTCCTGAGCTCTGGGAGCAAACTGATGGTAAGATTGACATCTTCGTGGCTGGCGTAGGTACTGGCGGCACGATTTCAGGTGTGGCGAAGTACCTGAAAGAGAAGAATCCGAACGTGAAGATCATTGCAGTAGAGCCCAAATCGTCACCCGTTCTCAACGGCGGCCAAAGCGGCCCTCACAAGATTCAAGGTATTGGCGCAGGCTTCATCCCCAAGACCTACGATAGCAACCTTATCGACGAAGTGCTTGATATTGAGAACGATGACGCCATCCGCACAGGTCGCGAACTGGCCCAGAAGGAAGGATTGCTGGTAGGTATCTCGTCAGGAGCAGCCGCCTTTGGAGCTACAGTAATTGCCAAGCGGCCAGAGAACAAGGACAAGAAGATTGTAGCCCTGCTACCTGATACAGGCGAACGGTACCTCTCGACGGTGCTTTACGCATTTGAAGAATACCCACTTTGAAACGTGTTTTCCTTTCAATAGAGGCGCAAATCATCCCGTTTTTGGGGTGATTTGCGATTTTTTTGTTCTTTTATTTTGTTATTTGGTCAGAATTTCTTATCTTTGCGAACTGTAACTACCTGAAACTCTATGAATAGTAGTATCAGACTAAGACTTCTGGCCGTCGCAGCGCTTTCAACTATCAGCCTCACGGTGTTTGCCCAGAAAGAGAATATGGAGACCATTGCCGATGCGCACCATCTCTCGGCCTATTTCGTGGCTGCATTGATGATTAGCGTGTTTGTGATGATTTTCTCTAATCGCGTATTCTATTTCCGCCAACGTGAAGTCAGCGTCCAAGCTCAACAACTGAACACGCAGTTAGGTCTTGTGCTAACCTCGAACAAGACACAGGTGTGGACATACGACACAGCCAGACACCTCTACACCGTTTTATCAGCCAAGGGAGAAGAAGAAAAGGCCTATGTGCCAATCGACTTTGCACAATTTTTCGATAACAGCGAGTTTACGCAGCTACATAAAGCAGTTATCTCTCTGACTGATGGTAAAGAAGAGCCAGAACCTTTTGTGATCAGAAGCAGCAAACCAGAGGATGGATCCAATCCACGTATCTACAAAATTCATCTGACTATCCTGCAACGCGATAAGAAAGGTAAGGCAAAACTCCTATTAGGCACCCAGCGCGATATCACCGAGAACAGAATGAGAAAAGAGAAGGCCCGCAATATGGCCCTGCGCTACCATACTATTTTCAATTCATCGCTCGTCGACATGATATACTATGGCGCTGACGGTTTAATGACAGACATTAACGACAAAGCCTGTGAAACCTTTGGCATTGGCAGTCGCGACGCTCTGATGAAAAGAAAGGTAAAGATTACCGATATTCCTTCATACAGAGAACTTGATCTGGACGAATTGGAAAACCTTTATATGTCGTCGATTACAGATATCGACCGTACGAAACACAATGATGAGCGGATACCTGAAGTCACTATCGGAGGCAAGTTCTACTACGAATGTGCCGTCACAGCTGTTCGAGACAAGGACAAACAGCTCCTTGGCGTCATTGCTGCAGGTCGTGACATCACAGACATGGTCGACTCCCATCACCGTCAGCAACAGGACGCCCTGCTACTTAAAAAGCGCACTAAAGACATCCATGACTATATCAACAATATCAACTACTCGTTGAAAGTAAGTGGTGTTCGGCTCGTCAACTATCACCCAGACACCCACGAACTGAAGATATTCAGCGATCTGAACCAAGTACAATACAGTCTCTCTCAGATTCGTTGTGTCTCGCTTCTGGCAGCTCCTGACCAACGAAAGGTTCGCGGTCTTCTGCTTCGCATGGACCATCGCACCCCAGGCACTTTCACGACAACCCTGCAAACCCGTTTCCACGATGAAAACGGACGCACTATCTTCCTCACGTTCAGCATGGTTCCTGTCAATGGTAAAGACGGTCGAATCAGCCACTACTTCGGCATGTTACGCAATGATACGGAGATGGTTTACACAGAACGCCAGCTGATTACGGAAACAAAGAAGGCTCAGGAAACGGAAGAGTTGAAGAACACATTCCTGTTGAATATGAGCTATGAGATCCGCACTCCGCTCAACGCTGTCATCGGATTTGCAGAACTTTTCAATGGTCCTCACGACGTAGAAGACGAGCCCGTCTTCGCTGATGAAATCAAACGCAACACCAACGAGCTGCTTGCTCTTGTCAATGACATCCTCTACATCTCTCGCCTCGATGCAAAGATGGTTGAATTCAACTACAAGAAGGCAGACTTCGCTACAATCTTCGAAGGTTATTGCTATATGGGATTGAGTGCACTTAATCCTGATGTTAAGATTCAAATAGACAACCCATACAACCATCTGATAGTTAATATCGACGAGCAGAACTTAGGAGAGGTCATACAAAAGTTATGTCTCAATGCAGCCCGTGTCACAAAGTCTGGTTCAATACGTGCCAAGTACGACTACCGTCATGGTGAATTGAACATCTCCATCGAAGATACTGGTAAAGGCTTGAGTAAAAAGGAACTGCAACACGTATTCGACCGTTTTGCCAGAGACGAAAACGACCAGCGAGAGGGTACAGGTCTTGATATGCCAATCATCAAAGAGCTGATTGAGCAGATGGGGGGCACGATAGAACTCCAGTCTGAGGAAGGCAAGGGTACTGTCGCCTATGTCATTATTCCTTGCGAGATGACTGACATGGAGAAAAAGACGGAGATTATTGTTTAAATAGATGATGCGAACATGACAATATTGATATCACATATTCAAATACTAGCCACCATCCCACTCGATGTCTCATCAGTGCTGATGGTTATTGCCGTTTGCATTGCATTTGTGATAACCTGGGCAGTCAATCGTATCAGCCTGTTACGCATTCGTCAGAGTGTTGACAGGATCAAAAAGACTTCAGCCATCATGCAGCACACCCTCGATATGGGTAAGAACTATGTGTTGATGCTTGATATACGACAGCGTTATGCCACTAACATCCATGGCAATCTTCTGCCTGATAACGGTTTGGGTTATGAGGAGAGTTTCGAGTTAATACACCCAGACGACCGTCATATCTATAGGGATTTCATCAAGCGCTTAGCCACTGGTGAGACAGAGACAGACGAATGCATCTTCCGCTGGGACATGAGTGGCGAAAAGAGACTTGGCCAATGGCGCTATATGGAAGATCAAGGTATTGCAGAGTATGCCAATGCGGGCATTCGCCCCATCCACATCTTCTGCACTCTGACAGACCGCACAGAACAAATCCTGCTGGAGAGGGATGAACAGGAAATGGCCGATAAGTATCGCCGTATTTTCGAACAGTCGCTTACGGGTCTGGCTTTCTACGACAAAGAAGGCCGACTGCTTACGACGAACCAGAAGATGCGCGAAATCCTAAACTTCCAGTCGGAAAACGACCCCTACTATTACAACAACTCGTTGTATGATATGCCTACCTTCCGCGACCTTTTGAACAATCGGCATGTGGAAGAGCTCTATTTCTGCACAAAAAGTATCATTATCGAGCGTGGCGTCAATTGCTACACGGAGATGCGTGTACACCCCATATACAAAGACGACGGCGAACTCTACTGCATTACCTTCTCGATCCGCGATGTCAGTCAGGAACGTGAACTCTATTTACAGAACAAGAAGAACAGCCTTGATATTCGCTTAGCCAACCAAGCCATTCAGCAGTACGAGAACGAGATCCAATATCTGATGGAGACTTGTAACATGCGTTTCTTCCGCACATCGTTTACCAAGCGGCAGTGCTATTTCTTCAAGACCCTCGAAACCCCAGAGAGTCAGATGGACTTTGATACACTCATTGAGCATTTTGTCGACAGTCCTTTCCGTCAGGGACTGATTGAACCTGAGAAATACTTCGATGTGCCTCGCACCACCGTTACCTGTATGCATCCATTTTTCCATGAGGGCGAAGATTTGCAATGGAACATCATCGACAGTGCGCCAGTCTTCGACGGAAACGGTCATCTGGAAGGCAGTTATGGTATTGTAAGAAATGTCAACGACCTCATTAACAAGCAGGAGAGGCTGAAACAGGAAACAGAGCGGGCTAACGACTCTGGACGTCTCAAATCAGTATTCATGGCAAACATGACCCACGAGATTCGCACGCCCCTAAACTCTATTGTCGGATTCTCTGATGTGCTCCCCATGCTCTCCACTCAAGAGGAGAAACAAGAAATCATTCGTGTCATCATGAACAACTGCGACATGCTTATGCGACTGATTAACGACATCCTTGCTATTTCATCTCTCGACGTAGGCGGCATCCGTATCGAGCCTGCCGAAATCGATTTTGCCAAGAGCTTTAATGACATCTGCGAGTCTTTGAAGGAGCGTGTGCAGGAGCCGAATGTAGAGTTTATCAAGGAGAATCCATACAGCAGTTTCATCACCGTTCTCGATGATGCACGCATCCAGCAGGTCATCACGAATTTCGTCACCAACGCCGTGAAGTATACCCATCAGGGACACATCAAGGTTGGCTATCGATATGAGGACGAACATTTGTATCTGTATTGTGAAGATACTGGTGCCGGTATTCCCAAAGAGCACCAGACTAAGATCTTTGAGCGTTTCGTAAAACTCAACGACTTCATTCAGGGCACAGGTCTCGGTCTCTCTATTTGTCAGGCCATCGCTGAAGCATACCATGGTGAGATTGGTGTTGATTCAGAAGGCGAAGGTCACGGATCGACATTCTGGATAAAGATTCCCTGTGAGAAAAGGGAAATTATTTGATAGACATTATTTTTATACAAGGTATATAATAAAATGAGATATAACTTCAGCATGAAACGAATGAACATCAGCCTGATGGCGAGGGTTGTCATACTTCTTGTGAGTTTCCAGCTCTCTTGCTTTTCTGTTTCTGCACAGTCGACAGACAGCGTTAAGGTGTTCACGGAAGACCACCCGTTAGTCTATGAAGACGCTTGGGACTTGTGGCCCTACGTGTTCCTGAACGAAAACGGAGAGCCAGATGGCTACAACATCGACCTGCTGAAAATGATCTTTAAGAGACTCGACATTCCTTACATCGTCAAGTTGAAACCCACCCTCGAAGCACAAGCAGATTTGAAGAATGGCAAGTCTGACCTTATGCTTCGTATGGATGCTTCTTTTTCCAGAGGCAACTCACTTTACAGCAACACCATTGTCCAGTTGTTTACCCATAGTGTCGTATCTCCACTATCCTCAGACGTAGTCATGCGAACGGGTAAAGACTTAAAAGGGCATCAGGTCATTGTCCACGAAGGCAGTTTCAGCCACCACATGATTATGGATGAGGGGTGGACGAAAGATATCAAGGCTTACGATGACATGAAAGAAGCCATCCAGAAGTTACGCGCTGACGAACAAGGCGTCATTATCTGGAACACGATGTCGTTGAAATGGCTCATGCGGAAATACAAGACCGACAACTTGGTCATCAATCCCATTGACATCCCTGCTGGCGAATACAAATTTATGTCAAAGAACCGTCACCTGCTTGATCAAATCGACAGCGTCTACACAGAACTTCGTGTTGACGACCAGTTGGAAGCCATCCGCAACAAATGGTTTTATCCAGAGCATGCCGATACAGGCATTCCTGCCTGGGTGTGGAACATTGCGGCAGTGTTGGCAGCCCTTGCTTTGGCATTCCTCTCCTACTACACCTTCTATCGCATCCGTGAGCGCCAGATGACACGAGAAATCCGGCAAAGCAATGACCGTTTGTCTTTGGTGCTCAGCTCCAGTGAGATTGGTCTGTGGATCTATCATGTGCTGACCCAGACCTTCGAGTGGCTTGATGAGTTTGGCAAGACAACTCAGACGCTCCACATGCATGAACTAGTGAACCGCTATAACCAGAATGATTACGACGCCCTTCGCGAAGCACTCAACGATGTGATCCATCAGCGGAAGGAGTCTGCAAACATCACGCTGAGAATCAGGGAATATAAAGGTTCTCACTTTGTCGAACGCGATTACACGGTTGACATTGGCGTGTTGCGCCGCGACCGTTACGGTAAGCCCACAGACATCCTCGGCACAAGGGTTGATATCACCAATGACCGAATGCGCCAGATACGCATACAAGACAGTATGATACGTTATCAGGCCGTCTTCAATTCCGCGATGATAGACATGGTTGTGTATGATGCTGACGGCTACATTATTGACATGAATGACAAGGCCCTCAATGGCCTCCATATGAGTAGGAAAGATCTGATTCAAGAGCACATCCATCTGAAAAGTGTGTTAGGCGTAGACGATTTTGACATTGACACCTTCGAGCCAATGCACTTTACGCAAATCTTCCAGTCACATGATGACCGTTCGTTGCCACAGCACCTGAAACGTTCGCAGATGTTCTATGAACTGAAATTAGAACCAGTACGCGATAGTCAAGGTAAACTACTTAATATCTACGGTACAGGCCGCGATGTGTCAGAAGTAGCCATGTCGTATCATAAGATCAAGCAGAACGCATACGAGTTGCAGCAAAGCAACGATGAGATGAACCAATACATCCGCAACATTGACTACGTGATGAAAGTGGGAGGCATCCGTATGGCGCGCTACACCCCAGAGACCCATACACTGACCATCTATAACGACACCAACAATGTGCAGCTAACACTGACACAGACTCGCGCTCTAAGTTTTGCTGACGAGAGTTCGCGGCGCCGTATGCTAAACATCATCAAGAGTATGGACAGCCTCAGTGCAAAACCTATCCACTCTGAAATCAAGACCACTCTTCGCAAAAAAGGAGGAAACGGGCGACTGCACCTGCAGGTACACTTTATTCCTGTCTACGACAATCAAGGCGAATTGAAAGAGTATTTCGGCATGTGTCGTGACATTAGCGATATCAAGACCATTGAGGAGAAACTTGCGGCAGAAACCTTACGCGCCCAAGAGGTTGAGGTGGTAAAGAACGCCTTCCTTCACAACATGAGCTTCGAGATCCGCACACCGCTTAATACGGTGGTAGGTTTCGCAGAACTCTTCCAAATGGAGCACAGCCAAAAAGACGAAGTGGTGTTCATACAAGAAATCAAGGAGAACTCTGCCAAACTCCTCAAGCTTATCAACGACATTCTGTTCATTTCGAGACTCGATGCAGAGATGATTGAGTTCAACAAACGCACCACTGACTTCTCGAAACTCATCACGATGCAATGCGAGCCCGTCTGGACAAATATAAGGAAACCAGGCGTCGAATATACTATCAACAGCCCCTTTAACAAGCTGATACTCGAAATCGACAGCACGAATGTGGGCATCATCATCGACAAAATAGTCACCAATGCCGTGCAGTACACGGAAAAAGGTTCCGTTAATGTGCGCTATGACTATCTGGGCGACAACCTCATCGTGTCCGTTGAAGACACTGGTTGTGGTATTCCTCAGTCATCTTTAGGCAACATCTTCGAACGTTTTGTTACTGCTGCCAGCAATAGTGCAGGTCTCGGACTCTCCATCTGTCACGAGCTTATCCAGCGACTCAACGGCACAATCAACATCAAGTCTGATGTGGGCAAAGGAACCACAGTCTGGTTCTCTATCCCCTGTAAAGCACTTGAAATAGAAAGGACATAGCATTATGACGATACGTATTAAACACACCTATATTCTCCTGACGAGCTTGTTGACGTTGCTCATAGCAGCGCCCGCACAGGCACAGTTGGATTACAGCTATACGAAAGAGAACCCTGTCATCATCGCCAGCGACTGGGATTTCCCACCTTATGAGTATAGTAACGACCAAGGCGAACCTGCAGGCTATAACGTTGAGTTGCTGCAAGCCATTTTTAAGAAACTCGGAATCCCATACCGCATTATCCTCCGCGAATGGAGTGAGGCTGCGCAGACCTTCGAACGCCGCGATGCCGACTTGGTAATCGACCCCTCCTATCGCTTCCACGGACGACCTTATATTCGCTCGACCAATATCTTGAACTACTACAAGGTACAGATTGTCTCTTCTGCCAATTCAAGGAAGATAACAACAATCAACGACTTTACTCCCGAAGATACCATCGTGCTCAAGCTCGACGACTACGCAGCCAACCGTATCGTGGAAGAACGCCATCTGGACATTCCCATCATCTATCGCTCGCCTAAAGAAGCTCTTGCAGGCATCAACGAAGGACGATATCATTACTTTATCTGGGGCGAAGGGCCGCTGACATGGAAAAAGAAGGAGCTGGCCATCAGCAACATGATTGTCAACCCTATCGACATTCCTGATGGAGAGATACGCATTGTGGGCTATGATAAGGAACTTATTGACGCCATCGATGACGAATATGCCCGTATGGAGCAGAGTGGTGATCTCGGAGCGCTGCGCGACAAGTGGTTCCACCCTGAACGCGTCCATGATGACACATCACCTATTGCCCTTATTGTACTCGCTGGCGCCATCATCGCCGTTATCATCGGTGTGTTGATGACACGTCTTGTCCGTGCTCGTGTGCGGCAGGCCGTGAGAAAGACCGAAGAACTGAACAACATGATGGAGCAGGCTTTGAACATGGGAAAATACTATGTGTTTACCATCGATGTTGTGACTGGTCATATCCACAACATTCACGGTCAATTGCTGCCAGAAGGAGAGTTGGTTCGAGACGTTTTCATGCCACGTATTGACAAAAGCGAACAAGAGGAATTCCAAAAGAAGATCGATCAGCTGATTACTGGTAAGCTCCAGCAATCGCGCTATACCAAACGACTGAACATCGGCTCTCAGGAGCAACCCAATTGGATCTGGCTTAGCGGATTGGCAAGTCTCGAGTACGAAGGTGCCAAACCTCGCTATATCCACAACACGGTCCGCGACATCACCAAGCAGATTGATGATGAGCGTGTCAACAGCGAGCTCAATGAGAAATACATGAAGATCTTTGAGACCAACATTGTCGCCATGTCTTTCTACGACGGAGAAGGCAACCTCATCAACCTCAACGACAAAATGCGGGAACTCTGCGAAGTCACTCAGGAGACTGAGTCTTGGTTATTCAAGACCAATATTTTCAATACAGCCCTCATAAAAGACCAGTATCTGCCTCACAGTCGCGAGCAGTTCCATGTCTGCCAGCATACCTATATACCCCAGCTTGGCATCAACAAACACATTGAGATGCGCATCAGCCCCATCTTGAATGACAACGAGGTGAAATACTATGTCATCACCGCTCGCGAAATCACTGACGAGCGCGACATTTACCTCGAACAGCTGCACCATAACGAAGAAATGGAGAAGACCAGCAAGGCCATCAATGAATACGAGAACCGCTTGCAATACCTGTTGGAGAAGTCAGACATGTTCGTTTGGAAGTTTGATCTGGTCAATCGCCAAATCAACTTCTCCCGTTCGCTACGCTCACCAGGCTACACGATGGGTCGCGACGAATTCGTGAACTACATGTTCGATGACGAGCGAGAAGAGGCAGACCAGAAGCTTATCGGCATGATTCAGCGAGGTGAGGATTTCAACGCTATTCACCACTTTAATAAAATACCAGCCAACCCGAATCCTTGCTGGTATGCCCTCAGCGGCGTGCCTGAACGCAATAAAGACGGAGTCATTACCTCTTACTTTGGCGTAGCTCGTGACGTGACCAACCTGATGGAAGCACAGCAAAAACTGAAGAAGGAGACCAGCCGAGCCGAAGACTCAGGCCGTATGAAGAGTGCCTTCCTTGCAAACATGACCCACGAGATTCGCACCCCGCTGAATGCCATCGTGGGCTTCAGCGATTTGCTGCCTGTCATCGACACCAAGGAGGAGCGCATGGAGTTCATTCGCATCATCCGCAACAATTGCGATATGCTCATGCGACTCATCAACGATATCCTCGAAGCCTCATCAATGGGTCAGGCACTCGCCATCAAACCAACAGAAGTAGACTTCTCGCTCGCCTTTAATGATATCTGCCAGACGCTGGCCCAACGAGTACAGGAGCCTGGCGTTGAGTTCATCAAGGACAATCCCTACCCCACTTGCCCCACTGTGCTCGACAAAGGCCGTGTGCAGCAAGTACTTACCAACTTCGTCACGAACGCCGTGAAGTACACGCACCAAGGTTTCATCAAGGTGGGCTATCACTGGGACCGCCGCGTCACATTCGATGGCATCAGCGAGGCCGACGGACTCACCATCTACTGCCTCGATACTGGAGCAGGTATCCCCAAGGAAAAGCAGGCGAGCGTCTTCGAGCGATTCGTCAAACTGAACGACTTCGTACAAGGCACAGGCCTCGGACTATCCATCTGTCAGAATATCGTTGAGCGCTGCAACGGACACATCGGCGTCACTTCAGAAGGCGAGGGTCACGGCTCCTCCTTCTGGTTCTGGATTCCCTGTCCCAAACAGAACTAAGATATTTAGAACAGGAATGTTCGCTCAATCCAGTAGATGAGAATACCAGCAAGGTAGCCAACGAAGGCCACCCAGGTGATGCGCTTCATATACCAGCCGAATGTAATCTTCTCCAAGCCCATCACCACTACACCAGCAGCAGAGCCGATGATCAGCATCGAGCCACCCACACCAGCGCAGTAAGCCAGCAACTGCCAGAAGATACCGTCGACAGCCATATCGCCAGCAGCCTGGACGGGATACATACCCATACAACCAGCCACAAGCGGCACATTGTCGACAATCGATGAGAGCACGCCAATGATGCCAGTCACAAGATAGTGATTGCCCTCGAACGTTGTATCAAGGACCTCTCCGAGCATAGTGAGCACACCCACTTCCTGAAGCACGGCAACGGCCATCAGAATACCTAAAAAGAACATAATCGTACTGAGATCAATGCGAGAGAGGAGATCGGTGACACGCTTGGCCATCGTATCATCCTCAGCGGTGTTGTAATGGAATATCTCCGTGACAGTCCAAAGCACGCCCAGCACGAGCAGGATGCCCATGAACGGAGGCAGATGTGTGATGGTCTTGAAGACAGGCACGAAGCAGAGGCCGCCCACACCTAACCAGAAGATGATGTCGCGCTGAGTCTTAGTGAACTGACTCACGTCGGCCTTAGGCAGATTCAGCGACTTGTCGAACTTGCCCTGCAGCTGATACTGGAGGATGAAGGCAGGCACGAGCATTGAGACGAGTGAGGGGACGAAAATCTCGGTAATAACGCCCTGAGTCGTGATGACGCCCTTAATCCATAGCATGATGGTAGTCACGTCGCCAATGGGTGAGAAGGCGCCACCAGAATTGGCAGCAATCACCACGAGGGCGGCATAGACTAGACGGTCTCCACGACTCTGCACCAACTTGCGCAGCACCATAATCATCACAATCGACGTCGTGAGGTTGTCGAGGATGGCCGACAGGAAGAAAGTCATAAAGGCCACGCGCCACATGAGTTTCCGCTTGGAGCGCGTCTTGATGGTGTCACGAACGAAGTTGAAACCACCGTTGGAGTCGACGATCTCAACGATGGTCATAGCGCCCATGAGGAAGAAGAGGGTGCCTGCGGCATCGCCAAGATGATGCTCGATCACCTCTGCAATGTGATGGATGACGTCACCTTCGGCGATAGCAGGATAATAAGGAGCCGGGCCCATCATCAGCAGAGTCCAGCAGCAAACACACATCAGCAGGGCAATGGCAGCCTTGTTGACTCTTGTCACGCTCTCAAGGGCTATGCAAAGGTAGCCGACGCAGAAGACGATGACAATCGCAATCGATAATGTTGACATTTTAAATCTGAGTTATTAAATTGTTCGTAAATTGGCTGCAAAGGTAACAAAAAGAAGTGAAAATCGAAAGGGTTATTTGTTTTTTTATTCCTATTTTATGTTTTTCGCTGAGAAATTTGGCGGTATGCACAAAATGTTGTAACTTTGTGACGTGAAAAATAGTAAATCGTGAATAAGATATGGCAAGAGTATTAATGATTGGCGCTGGAGGCGTCGCTACGGTAGCAGCATTCAAGATAGCACAGAATGCAGACGTGTTTACCGACTTTATGATTGCAAGCCGCCGCAAGGCAAAGTGCGACAAGATTGTAGCCGACATCCACAAAGCTGGCTACAACATGGACATCAAGACCGCTCAGGTGGATGCTGACGATGTGGAACAGTTGAAGGCACTCTTCTCCGACTACAAGCCAGAACTCGTCATCAACCTCGCCCTGCCCTATCAGGACCTGACGATTATGGATGCCTGTCTGGCCTGTGGCTGTAACTATCTCGATACGGCCAACTATGAGCCGAAGGACGAAGCACACTTTGAGTACTCATGGCAATGGGCCTACAAGGATCGCTTCGAGCAGGCAGGTCTGACGGCCATCCTCGGCTGCGGATTCGACCCAGGCGTCAGTGGCGTCTATACCGCCTATGCCGCCAAGCACCACTTCGACGAAATCCACTATCTCGACATCGTCGATTGTAACGCTGGCGACCACCACCATGCATTCGCCACGAACTTCAACCCTGAGATCAATATCCGCGAGATCACCCAGAAGGGGCTCTACTATAAGGACGGACAATGGATTGAAACGGAGCCTTTGGAGATTCACAAGCCCCTGACCTACCCCAATATCGGGCCGCGAGAGAGCTATCTCCTACACCATGAGGAGTTGGAATCGCTGGTAAAGAACTACCCCACCATCAAACAAGGGCGCTTCTGGATGACCTTCGGCGAACAGTATCTGAAGCATCTTGACGTCATCCAAAACATCGGTATGAGCCGTATCGACGAAATCGAATACGAGGCTCCGCTGGCTGACGGCTCAGGCACCGCACGAGTAAAAATCGTGCCTCTGCAGTTCCTCAAGGCCGTATTGCCCAATCCTCAGGATCTTGGTGAGAACTACGAGGGCGAGACCTCTATCGGCTGCCGCATCCGTGGTATCAAGGATGGTCAGGAGCACACCTATTATATATATAATAACTGCAAGCACCAGGAAGCCTATAAGGAAACAGGTATGCAGGGGGTGAGCTATACCACAGGCGTTCCCGCCATGATTGGCGCCATGATGTTCGTCAAGGGCCTCTGGAAGAAGCCTGGTGTGTGGAACGTAGAGGACTTCGATCCCGATCCATTCATGGAGCAATTGAACAAACAAGGTCTGCCTTGGCATGAGATTCATGACGGCGACCTCGAATTATAATTATTAACTCTTAAATTTCTAAAAGCTATGGCTAAGAAAGAAGAATCTACGGAGCAACTCACTCCGCAACAGCAGAAATTAAAGGCTCTGCAGGCTGCAATGGCCAAAATCGAAAAAGACTTTGGTAAAGGTGCAATCATGCGTATGGGCGAAGAGAAGGTGGACAATGTGGAAGTCATCCCCACTGGCAGTATCGGACTGAATGCAGCACTTGGTGTGGGCGGCTATCCCAAAGGACGTATCATTGAGATCTTTGGTCCTGAGTCATCTGGTAAGACCACGTTGGCCATTCACGCCATCGCAGAGTGCCAGAAAGCAGGAGGTGTCGCTGCATTCATCGATGCTGAGCATGCCTTTGACCGTTTCTATGCAGAACATCTGGGTGTAGACATCGACAACCTCTACATCTCACAGCCTGACAATGGTGAGCAGGCCCTGGAGATTGCAGACCATCTGATCCGTTCGTCTGCCATCGACATTATTGTCATCGACTCTGTGGCTGCGCTGACACCAAAGAAGGAGATTGAGGGCGACATGGGCGATTCAGCTGTAGGTCTGCAGGCCCGTCTGATGAGCCAGGCCCTGCGCAAGCTCACCTCCACGATCTCAAAGACGAAGACCACTTGTATCTTCATCAACCAGCTGCGCGAGAAGATTGGTGTGATGTTCGGCAATCCTGAGACCACCACTGGTGGTAACGCCTTGAAGTTCTACGCTTCTGTCCGTCTGGACATTCGCAAGAAAGAGACTCTGAAGGATGGCGATACACCTATCGGCAATGTGGTGAAAGTCAAGGTGGTCAAGAACAAGGTCGCCCCTCCCTTCCGCAAGGCAGAGTTTGAGATCACCTTTGGCGAAGGCATTTCGAGAGTGGGCGAGATTGTAGACCTGGGTGTTGAAAACGACATTATCAAGAAGAGTGGTTCTTGGTTCTCATACGGTGACTCTAAGTTAGGCCAGGGTCGCGATGCAGCGAAAACATTGCTGCAAGACAATCCTGAACTCTGCGAAGAGATCGAAGCCAAGATCATGCAGATACTACTCAATAAGAAACAATTCCCCTAAAGGCATTTGAATATGAAAGCCGCCCTTCCAAACCAGAGGGGCGGCTTTTATTATGGTCTTGATTGTGACAGTCTGTCAGTATCGATATCGACTTAAAGAGGAGTACCCTTTCCGTTCTTCCAACTTGAAGAAGAACGTTTCTTCGTTGCACCAGTCTTACGTCTGGCAGCAGTCTTCTTAGCTTTAGGAGCGTCCTTCGTATAGTACTTCTCTACGACACCAGAACCATTGAAGTCCACATACAGCAACTTATCGTTCGAGCGTTTGAACATCCAGGTATACATACCATTCTCTCCATGAGTGACCTCATCAGGTTCACCAGCGGCCAGCATAACCTCACCCTCTGTGAATCCTACGCTGACGTGGCCCATACGGATCATACCTCGGCTACCCTCAGTGGTCTCAATCTTCCGGCCAGGACCTGGGGCAAAGAGATAAGAGAAGTAGTCATCAGGCTCCTGCTCGAAATCCTTTGAGGTGCCTGTGATGCCTTTCTGGTCAAGCGTCACGTCCTTATAGAAATAGGTACCAAGGATGGTGTGCTTGAACTTGGCAGTAAACTTCGTATCGTTCTTATGAGGATTGAGGGCTTCGATTTGGAAGCCTATCATGCGTGGAATGTTCTGCATCTTCTTCGTTGCTTCATTAAGCATCGTGGTGGGGAACTTGGTGTGAACAACTCTGCCGATGTAAGCCTTGTAGTTATAGCTGTTGACTGCCATAATGTCATCCACCAGCTCAAAGGAGTTTCCAAACAAATACTTGGCGTTGTCCATAATAAATTCGTCATCACGCATACCACAATTGGTTTTCGAGATGGCTACGTTCTGATAGAACTCGTTGCCTTCTCTATCCTCAACGATGATCTTCACAGGGAAAGCACGAGTGCCGACACCCACGGCGACCACTTTGACCTCCATGTCCTTGTCGACCATCACATCCTGGAACCCGTCACCGTCATATTCCGTATCGATGCGATAATACTGACTCTTCGTGTACATCGTCTTGCCCATCAGCTTCTCACGGGCAACATCTACATCACCCAGATAGGCCAACGTAGGAACACCCATCTTGTTAAAGCAGTAATCATCGAATGTTCCACTCGGAATCTCGTAATAATAGTCCTTGTCATTGTCCGGGCAATAGAAGTTTACCCTGTGATGACCATCGGAACTCTCGGTATGACCTTTATAGATCATAATTTTATGACGCAGCGACATGCTACTCACGTCCTTACCTGTTCCTGCATCGGCAAAGGTCTTCACCACCAGGTCATACTTCTCGGGCATGACCATGAATTTCATTCCCTCCTGCCAATCGCAGAGACTATAGAACCTAAAATTGTCACTGATGAAATCGCGAGCCGTCTCATCCTCTTGGGTAAGAGTAGAGTCTCCGACCAACTCCATTTGCGCTTTCTTCTTGGCCCCACGAGTCTTCACAATATACGAATTCTCCTGGGCGGTGGCTGTCAGAAAGAGAAATGCCACACATGCAGTCAAAAATGATTTTTTCATTCTTTTACGATCGTTTAATATAGAATTCCGAGTGCAAAGATAGCACAAATCTGAAATATAACAAAATAATTTGTGCCAAAATGACGTGAAGAAGACCATTTTTTTCACTAAACGGCGTTTTGGCACGTGGTTTGCTCTCCCGATTTGCGGATTTTTATCTAAATTAACGTGAGTATTAATTAAAAAAAATAAGAATTATGGGAAAGATTATTGGAATTGACTTAGGAACTACGAACAGCTGCGTTGCCGTTTTCGAAGGTAACGAGCCTGTAGTGATTGCCAATAGTGAGGGTAAGCGTACAACTCCCTCTGTGATTGGTTTCGTGGAAAACGGTGAGCGTAAGATCGGTGATCCTGCCAAGCGTCAGGCCATCACCAATCCGAAGAATACCGTCTACTCTATTAAGCGTTTTATGGGTGAGAACTGGCAGCAGACCGAGAAGGAAATCTCGCGCGTACCTTATTCAGTAGTGAATGAGGGAGGTTATCCCCGTGTCGACATCAACGGCCGCAAGTATACCCCGCAGGAGATTTCGGCCATGGTGCTGCAGAAGATGAAGAAGACCGCCGAGGACTATCTCGGACAGGAGGTGACTGATGCCGTCATCACCGTGCCTGCCTATTTCTCCGACTCTCAGCGTCAGGCTACGAAGGAGGCTGGCCAGATTGCAGGCCTCAATGTGAAGCGTATCGTCAATGAGCCGACGGCTGCCGCTCTGGCTTACGGTGTCGACAAGGCTAACAAAGATATGAAGATTGCCGTGTTCGACCTCGGTGGCGGTACATTCGATATCTCCATCCTGGAGTTCGGCGGCGGTGTGTTCGAGGTGCTCAGCACCAATGGTGACACCCACCTCGGTGGTGATGACTTCGACCAGGCTATCATCGACTGGCTCGTACAGGAGTTCAAGAACGACGAGGGTGCCGACCTGAAGGCTGACCCAATGGCCATGCAGCGTCTGAAGGAAGCTGCCGAAAAGGCCAAGATCGAGCTGTCTTCTTCTACTTCGACTGAGATCAACCTGCCATATATCATGCCGGTAGCCGGCGTGCCCAAGCACTTGGTGAAGACCCTTACCCGTGCCAAGTTCGAGCAGTTGGCTCACGACCTCATCCAGGCTTGTCTGGCTCCATGTCAGAAAGCTATCGCTGATGCCAAGCTGACTACAGCAGATATCGACGAGGTGATCCTCGTTGGTGGTTCAAGCCGTATCCCCGCTGTGCAGACCCTCGTGAAGAACTACTTCGGCAAGGAGCCTTCAAAGGGTGTGAACCCCGACGAGGTAGTGGCCGTAGGTGCAGCTATCCAGGGTGCTATCCTGAACAAGGAAGGCGGTGTAGGTGACATCGTGCTGCTCGACGTGACTCCGCTGACACTGGGTATCGAGACGATGGGTGGCGTGATGACCAAACTGATTGAGGCCAACTCTACCATCCCCTGTAAGAAGAGCGAAGTTTTCTCTACCGCTGCTGACAATCAGACAGAGGTGACCATCCACGTACTACAGGGTGAGCGTCCGATGGCAGCACAGAACAAGTCTATCGGCCAGTTCAACCTCACAGGCATCGCCCCAGCCCGTCGTGGTATTCCTCAGATTGAGGTCACCTTCGACATCGATGCCAATGGTATCCTGAAGGTGAGTGCTAAGGATAAGGCTACTGGCAAGGAGCAGGCCATCCGTATCGAGGCTTCGTCAGGTCTGTCTCAGGACGAGATCAACCGCATGAAGGCCGAGGCTGAGCAGAATGCTGAGAACGACAAGCGTGAGCGTGAGCGTGTCGACAAGCTGAATCAGGCTGACTCTATGATCTTCCAGACCGAGAATCAGCTTCAGGAACTCGGCGACAAGATTCCCACTCAGCACAAGCCCGCTATCGAGCAGGCCCTTCAGCAACTGAAGGATGCCCACAAGGCTGGCGACGTGGCCGCCATCGACAGTGCCATTGCAGCCCTCAACCAGGCATGGCAGACCGCCTCAGCTCAGATGTACCAGCAGAGCGGTGCCGCAGGTCAGCCCGGTGGTGACACCTATCAGGGTGGTCAGCAGCAAGCCGGAGGCCAGCAGGCAGGCGGCAATAAGGCAGACGACATCCAAGACGCAGACTTCGAGGAGGTGAAGTAGAATTTATAATATACTATCATTCAGCGTGTAGCATTATGTTACACGCTGTTTTTTTGCTATAGGAAAGGCGCTGTATGCACTATAGTCGGCAGAGTTTCCTGAAGTCCGATTCCATGCCGTAGCAAACCAGCACGTCATCGGGTTCCAACGGCAGATTGTCTTCTGTGGTGTTGACAACGACGGTGTCGTTATACTCGATGCCGATGAAATTCTGCAGCTTCGTCTTTTTCTTGACGGCGATGATTTTCAGATGAAACTCCTCGTAAAGATGAAGGTCGTTGACGAGAAGCCCGACGAATTTCTCTGGAATGCGGAATTTATACACGCAATACGTGTCGTCGATACGGAAGAGATCCGTCTTCACACCCAGATCCATCTGGCGCACCAGCGAACGGGCGGCACGCTCTTCAGGAATCAAGATCTTCTCGATGTCGAAGGCCTGCAGGATGCTCTTATGCACATAGTCGTTGGCACGTGCATAGATGTGCTTCACTCCCAGTTTCTTCAGCAGCGCAACCACACGGACGGAAGCTCCCAGATTGCTGCCTACCGCCACGATGACCACATCAACTTTCTTCAACGGCAGCACATTCAGGGCCAGTTCGTCGCAGGCATCAATCTGAAACGCGGCATCACAGATGTCCTTCACTCTCTCTACACGGCTGGCGTCGCTGTCGGCGGCAATGACCTCATGGCCCAGGGCTGACAACTCGTCTACCATCACCCTGCCGTATGTTCCTAATCCGATAATAATACACTTCATGATATGGTGATATTGTCTTGGGGTAATTTGTAATTCTGGTTCTTATATTGCTTCAACAGTCCCTGTGCCATCGTCACCAGGCCCACACGGCCGATGAACATCAGCACCACAATCAGCAACTTGCTGGTGTCCTGCAGTTCTGGGGTGAGACCCAATGACGAGCCTACCGTTGCGAAGGCTGACACGCACTCGAAGACGATGGCCTTCAAGGGCTGATCCGGTTCGGTGAGGGTGATGAGGAATACGAAGATGCACAGCACCAGGATACTGACGAAGACTGCCGCATTGGCACGACGGATAGAGTCAGACGACAGTTCGCGGCCGGCAAATTCCACACGGGTGGTGCCGTGGATGATGGCACGGATGTTGAGAAAGGCTACGGCAAAGGCATTGACCTTCACACCGCCTGCCGTCGACTGCGATGCACCACCTATCCACATCAATACTGTATAGATGAAGATAGACTGGATACACATATTGTTGAGGTTCACGCTGATGAAACCTGCCGTACGAGGACTGACGGCATTGAAAAACGCTTGGGTCAGTTTCTCATGTATCGGCATAACAGCAAACGTGTTGTCCCACTCAAAATATGCGATGAGCGCTGTGCCGATGACAATCAGCAACGCGGTGGTTCGCAGCACAATCTTCGTGTTCAGGTCGAACAGATTGGGAATGCCGAGACTGGCATAGTGCTGACCATTGATCCATTTCCATAACACTTTCGTATGCTTCGAGACTGCTGTCTTCAAGTTGACCAGCACGGGATAACCGATACCACCCAAGATAATCAGCAGTCCAAGAATGATGTACAGCCAGCAGTGCCCCTCCATCAGCACGGAGGCACCTACCCCATCCTGATAGTTGGAGAAGCCTCCATTGCAGAAAGCCGAAACAGCATGAAACACGCTGAAGAACAACTCATGCCGGAAGTCCAGTCCTATCGTACCGTGAATATTCAGGAAGATCAGCACTGCCCCGGCCAGTTCCAGGAATGCCGTAAAGCCGAAGATGTTGAGCAGCGTGGACCATAGCGAGGCCAGCGATTTCGAACTCACCATGTCTTGCACCTGCATCTGGTTGTAGATGCTCGTGTTCCCCATGAAGAAGAGGGCAAAGAAACTGGTGATGGTCATCACGCCCAGGCCTCCCACCTGGATCAGCAGCATGATCACCAGTTGTCCGAAACAGGTAAACGTGCTGGGCACGTCAATGGTCGTGAGTCCTGTCACACAAACGGCACTGGTCGCCGTGAACAGCGAGTCGATCCAGGAGAGGTGGACGCCCTCTTGAATGCAGCGAGGCATCAGCAGCATACCTGAGCCAACCATGATGATGAACATGAAACTGACAGCCATCATCAGGGCTGGATTAGACTTACGACCCAATGAGGTGATGACTGCGTCGGACAGTTCGATGAAGGAGATCAGGAACAGCACCAACAGGTATATTGCCCTGTTTTCCAGTATCCTCATCACACCAATACTGTCGTCTATGCCGAGGAGATTGAGGATGATTGGAATCAATGTAAGCGTCAACAACCCGTTGAGGATCCATCCCAAGAAACTATATGCCGATTTTCTCTTTCCGCGTTTCGTCAGGAGCAAATGGGCAATACGCTCAATCAGGAACATGTTCCAAGCCCAGAAATAGATCAGGTCTAACTCGTCTTTCAGTCGCTCCGACAATACAAATCCGAATTCCAGGACGGCACCCACAATCACACACAGGGCAGCAACATTGGCCATAAAGGCAAAAACCTTTAACGCTATGTTGATACACGGTCTCACATATTTCTTATAATAGAGCGAACTTGGCATCATAATCTTACAGGATATTCAGGAAGAGAGTGATCATGCCTGTATTGATCAGATCGGCGAACATAGCGCCGATGATGGGAACGATGAGGAATGGCTTGACGGCATAGCGGTATTTATAGCATACAGCACTCATGTTGGCCATCGCATTGGGAGTAGCGCCAAGGCCAAAGCCACACATACCAGCACACAGCACAGCAGCATCGTAATCACGGCCTAACAGCGGGAATGCTGCAAAGTATGCAAACAGTGCCATCATCAGTACCTGAGACACCAAGATGACAATCAACAGAAGGGCCAGGTTCTGAAGTTCCCAGAGTTTAAGGGATATCATGGCCATACCGAGGAACAGAGAGAGGCAGATGTTGCCTACGCTGATAATACGCTCCATATCAAGCAGTTTCTCTGCTTTCTCCCATTTACCGTCATCCTTGTAACTGATGAATCCGATGGTGTTACGAACGATGGCTGCCAAGATCAATGCGCCGAAATAGGTCGGGAACGTGATACCAGTCTTGGCCAACAGCCAACTCAACAAGGTGCCGCCACCCATGACCAGGATAATGCCATAGGAGGCCTTCGCATACTGTTGAAACTCCTGTTCGTTGGTGCTGACACGCTTCTTTCGACCTGTGGGTGAAGCCTCGTCGCTCTCGATACCGGCCATTGCAGGGTCTATCTCCTCATCTTGTGGCTGCATCTGTTCATGCGTCAGTTTCGTGCGGATAATCTTCTCTGCCAACGGACCACCTATCATAGAACCGGCAATCAGTCCGAAGGTGGCAGCAGCCATACCGATGGTTCCTGCGCCAGACAGTCCCATTCCTTCAAGCACTCTCGCAAATCCGCCAGCCGTACCGTGTCCGCCAGTCATAGATATACTGCCTGAAGCCATACCTATCAGAGGATCGACACCCATAAGCCGGGTAATCCCTATGGGCATCAGGTTCTGCAGAGCGATGATAACAACCAACAGGACAAGCATGATGATCAGGAGCTTGCCACCCTGCTTTAATACCTTAAGGTCGCTCTGGAAGCCGACGCTGGTAAAGAATGCCAGCATAAAGACATCCTTCAGCGTACCGTCGAACGACACCTCCACATCGAACCAGCCATAGAGTGCCAACGTTATCAACGAAAAGATGATACCACCGCTTACCGGCGAAGGTACACAGAACTTCTGCAGGAAAGCAACCTTTCGCGTCAAAATCATACCGACGATGAGGGCCAAGGCACCTACACCGGCAGTCTGTATCATATTCAGCTCAATACTTGCCATGAAAAATCAAATATTATTAAAAGATTAGAATCTATACTGCAACTTTATATTGGCCGCATGTCTGTTTACTGCGGCATCACTACAGACGGCATCAAACATATCATGCCAGTCAACACCCAAATTCCATTTCCTGCCTAATTGTTTGTTCACAGACAGACATCCATAGACAGGCGTACCATACAACTCACGTTCTGGCGACTTCTTAGTATAATATACCACCTGCATACCTATCTGCCATTCATGAGGAAGATAAGCAGTCGGAGCCAGCCGGAATGAAGCAAAGCCGCCACTCTTGGCGATATAGAGATTAGATCCGCCCGCGAGAGTCAACCCGTTCGTCTTCCAATAAGCCGATACACCCAGTTCGGTAAAATTCTCGCCATCTTCGACAGTATAATAACTCGCCTCCGTCTGCACCGTCAACTTCTGCTTACTATAGGCATAAGCCAGCTTCACCTGATTGATGTTCCATTCTTCCAGCAGTCCCTTAGCCCTCATCCATTCCTCATCAAAATATGTATTGGCATCCATAAAGAGAACTAAGTAGGAAGGATTATAGTATTTGCGATAATAGCCCAACTGGATATGATTGCGGTCATCTGGTACATAGATGACGCTGGCATTTGCATTGTCACGGGTGTCGGAATGCTTTTGACTGATACCTGCATCCATTAAATGATAGTTATAGAACATCACACGATTACCAACTGTCAACTTCCACTGAGGCATGGAATAGGTGAACTGCAGATAGACATCATGGTTGAAGACATCCCAGCTTCTATCCGCATCCTTTTGCCTAGTCATCAGGTAATCACCCTCAACGCCCAGCATCATGGACAGCCGCTTGGTCAGCAAAGGCGTATTCAGTTCAACGATAAACAATGGCAGCTTGTTGGATAAGGAAAGATCACTGGCATACTGATAACCGCCCACGATGAGCAGTTCTGTTCCCAGGTCATTAAAAGTGTGGAAGTATCTCGCCCTGCCCATCACCTTCCGCGACGTACTGTAAGGATGGTCAAGATATTGCTGGGTGAAATAGGTCAGCAGCCTGTTCCTATCATCAAAGCGGTTCGTCATGTGAAGCGTCAGATATTCCTCATTCCCGTCCTGATGACGATAAGACGCATTGGCATAGAGGTCGGTACTTTTACTGCCGTATAACGTATTCACGGAACCAATACCTGCCACATTCTTCCCGAAATCTCCCTGTCCTTCCACGAAACCATTCAAGGCATCAGGCATCTTCATGTTGATATCCAACACCCTACCCATCCCAATGGTTCCCTTCGCGACACCCGTATTGTCACAAACCTGAATCTTGGCGATATCCTTGGCTTTCATCTGACTCAGAATCAACCTGGTGTCGCCATTCATCGGACAGTTGTCGATGCGGAGGTTATAGCTGGAAATGACATCCTCATAACCGCCAATCATCAGTTCTGGCACCATCTGGAGGACATCCATCAACGTCTCCTCCCCCATCAGTTCCATACGTTGAGGATAAATCATCGTCCTGTCCGCCTTGATCTCTACGACGGGCAGATTACTTTCCGCAAACACAGAGACTGACAAAAGCAGAAAGCTGATTAATATGAGAATATGTCGATGCATCTTTTGCAAAAATACGCATTTTTCTGGATTCTGTTTGGATATTAATCCTTTTTAACTTTATCGGTTACAAATTCTTATGGCTGTTTGGATAGAAAATCGTACCTTTGCCGGCAATTTTAAAAATCAAGTAAGTTGCAAATGAAGAAACTATTATCTATAATGTCGATGGTAGCATGTCTCATGCTGCCATCTTCTGCTCAGGAGAAACTGAAAGTAGGAGGAACGGAAAGGGAGTATAAGATCTATGTGCCCAAGGATCTGGGTGCCAAGCGTCCGCTGCTGATATCCTGTCACGGCATGAATCAGGACGCTGCCTACCAGATGGGTATGCTCGACATCCAGTCGGTAGCCGATACGGCCAAGTTCGTCACCGTCTTCCCAGAAGGCATCAGCAAAAGCTGGGACATCACCGGCAACCGCGACATCAACTTTATGCTGGCCATCATCGACGAGATGGTGGAGAAATACGACATCGACCGTGGGCGCGTCTATCTGTCGGGATTCTCGATGGGCGGCATGTTCACCTATCACGCCATGAACAAGATTGCCGACCGCATCGCAGCTTTCGCTCCCATCAGCGGCTATCCCATGGGCGGAGCAACAGCCAGTCCCAATGTGAGACCGATACCCATCATCCACACCCACGGCACGAGCGACGACGTGGTGACCTTCTCGAATGTGCAGAAGAACCTGAACGTCTGGATCAAGCACAACGGCTGTCCTGAAACGGCTGAGGTGACAAAGAGATACCGCAACGCTGCTCATATCACCCGTCATGTATGGGGTCCGGGCAACGACGACGTCGAGGTGGTGCTGATGGAGATGGCGAACAAGGGCCACTGGATCTCCAACGACAACGGCGTGAAAACGGGCGACGAGATATGGAGGTTCTGCAGCCGTTACAGCATCGAGGCAGCCGATCCCGTCGAGAAGCCGCAGATACTGCCCAATGAGCGTTTCGCCAGTCTGGAAGAGGCTGAGGGCAAGACGTTTGCCATCGTCAACGAGGCAGAAGGCAAGGCACTCTTCGGCTCCGATGCCCAGAACTTAGGTTACGAGGACTATTCCACAGCCTTCGACGACAACAACTCCGGCTATCTCTTCCGCTTGGAACAGAGCGATGTGGCTGGCGGATACCTATTGAGGCTCATCACTCCCGACAATCAGGAGTACAACATCTGGGGCAAGCCGGGCTATCTGAATGCCCAGCCGTTGGAGACGGGCTGGTGCTGTTTCATCCTCGGCCTGACGAAAGGCAACGGCGAGGACTTTGAGAACGGTGCCGTCTGGAATATCGACTACACGGACGGCAAGGGATTCACCCTGAAGAACGTCGGTACGGGCAAATATCTGAAAGATGCCGGCAATGCGAACCACGACGAGCCCACCTATTTCTCCTTCTGCACCCTCGCCACCACCACCGCCATCAATGACATCACGATTACCAAGCCTCACAATAGCGTCCTCTACGACCTCCTTGGGCGTCGCGTCGACGAAAGCACCCTCCGTCCTGGGATCTACATCAAAGACGGGCGTAAGGTTGTGAAGAAGAAATGACCACATGCTTAGGAACTTTGGCTTATACTGACATACAAAATGTTCACTACTTGGTGTTACACCAACTGGTGAACATTTTTCTTTTGTATTAATCCTGCTGATTATCAATAGATTAGTTAAATAACTATAATGTTCACTACTTGGTGTGACACTTTCTTGTATATATCAATAATTCTTCATATATTTGTCGCGTCAAAGCATAAAAGAATATGGATAGACCCTTTATTTACGGTATGTCGGTGGAAGGCAAGAACTTTACTGACAGGGAGTTGGAGACTAAACGTCTGCAATTGAATTTCGAGAATGGTGTGAACTCTATTCTGATCTCTCCGCGAAGGATCGGTAAAACATCTTTGGTGAAAAGAGTGAAGTCGCTGACAGAGGGGAAAAACCGAATTGTCGTTTTTATGGACATATATAAATGCAGGACTGAATACGACTTTTATGAGAAGTTCGCCTCTTCTGTCATTCAGGCCACTTCTACAAAAATGGAGTTGATGCTTCAGACGGCAAAGGAGTTTATCATGAGTATTACTCCCAAAGTTATCTATAGTCCTGAGCCAGGTGGTGAATATACTCTTTCGCTTGGCATCACGCCTAAGAGCAATACCCCAGAAGAGATACTCAATCTGCCAGAGCGGATAGCACAGAAGAAAGGCGTACAGATAGTGGTTTGTATAGATGAGTTCCAGCAGATAGGAGAGATGCCGGATTCGCTGACCATCCAGAAGACCATACGCAGTGTATGGCAGCACCACAGGGATACCTCGTATTGTCTTTTTGGGAGTAAGCAACATTTGATGACCAACCTGTTTTATAGTCGAAAGATGCCATTCTATCAGTTCGGTGATATGTTCTTTCTGAAAAAGATTCCAATGGAAAAATGGGTGCCCTTTATTGTCAGTCGTTTTCAGGATGCAGGTAGAAAGATATCAGAGGAACAGGCCCAAAGGATATGCCAAACGGTAGACAACTATTCTTCTTACGTTCAGCAACTGGCATGGAATATTCTGGCCATGTCCGACAAAGTCGTTTCGGAACAGGACTTCCGCGATGGTGTGGAGGCTACTCTTGCACAGGTGACACCGCTCTTTGTGGAACAGACTGCCAATCTCACAGCTTACCAGATGAATCTGATTCGGGCAATCTGTGCAGGCTATCATGACGACTTCGGAAAGAAAGAGGTTACTGGCCAGTATGATCTCGGCAGTCGTTCTAATCTTGTCAAACTCAAGACCGCCCTAATAGAGCGTGAAATAATAGAACAGACGGAAAACGGTATCTTTATTGCTGATCCACTTTTTGAGCTGTGGTTCAAACGGGAGATGAAATAATTGTCTACATATGCTCAGGGACTTTAGGTAGCCCTTCAAGTCATTCGCCTATACTCAAATAATCATTTCCCCATACCCGAATAATCTTTTGCCTATACTCAAAAGTTAAGCATTATTTATCAGGGGCGGCACAGTTACGGCACAGTTTTTGTCAAAGTACGCCGCTCATATACACCTGATATTCATACATTTATCATCTATACCGGCACGGGCGGCATAGTTTTTTCTTAAAAGGCCCGGCCTTAATCCAAGCAGGGAAATAAAAAGTCCGCCTATCCCTATCTTGAACTAATTCCGAGCCTGATAGATTCATCTTAGAGTGCACAGTTCCTCTCCAAGTGTTCCTTTTGTGTCCTTAGTGTTCTTTATGAATCAGTTTTCGCGCTACGTGGCCCAGGAGGTTATCACGGCCTTGGGAATCCTTGGTAAGACGAGTAATGACGTATGAGAGAACGAAACGGAGAAGACAGAAAGTGGAACTGCTATGAAGGGCATAGACGGGATGACGCAGGATGAAGACGATATCGGCTGGCGAAGAGAGGCTGATGGGTATGAGCTGCTTACGGAACACATAGTTTGCAAAGTTATCATTTGGTGAGTGATAATAGCCGATGATACGGTAGCCGTTCCTCAGATGCCAACAGACGCTCCACTCGGCAGTAGTGCCAGTGGCACCTTTCAGATAGCGATATCCTGCCTGCCTGATGCACTCTGCTTCATAGGCCAGCATCCGCGAGGCAATACCCTCACGCTGTGCTGACGAGGCAACAGCCAGACGATAACCATAGCACCAACCTTGTTTACGACGAGTCCTGAAGCTATGCATCCCAACAGTTCACCTGTCTCTGCATCTAATGCCACAAACATCACCACGCCACGAATTGCCTGCTGGAACTCTGGAAACGACAGATGCATCCACGGTGCATCCATCCCCTGCTCGCTCCACATCCCATGCGACTCCTCATTCAGCGCATACAGCGCCTCGTCCGTCACTACCGCCATCAACGATATCAAGATTTCCAAGCCTCACCATAGCACGCTCTACGACCTTATGGGCCGTCGCGTCAACGAAAGCACCCTCCGCCCTGGGATCTATATCAAGAACGGGCGTAAGGTTGTGAAGAAGAAGTGAAGAAAACAGCTCAACGTTCGTACTCTATGCCGTCGTAGAGATCCTGCATGCCGTCGATGCTCTCTGGGATGATATGGAGGCGGGCCCCACGAATGTGCTTCTTGGGGTTGAAGTCTGAGGGATTGTCCACCTTGTCACTCTCAATCTCCAGTTTCAGCAGGCCAATTCCATCCAAGCACACCTTGTCGCCGTTGCGCAGATGTCGCTTGACGACTTTGGCAATTTGGCTAAGTGCAGTCTTGTAAACGACCTCGTCTATGGGAATCATTTCTTCGACACACTCTTCCGCGATTTCCTTCGTGCCGACAGTCTGCTGATGCACAGCCACCGCCTTGTATTTGCCGAATGTCGAAAGCTTCGGCTTGGTTTCCTGTTGAAGCTTGTATTTCATAAATCGATTGTATTTGTCGATGCAAAATTTAAAAGACTTTTCTACTTATATGGTTTTCTGCAAAAATACTTATTACATATAGTATGAGAGAATATATATTGGCATTATTCTTGGTCGTAATGTTGATCAATATATCGTTCATTCTTTCCTATTACAAGCAGAATGATAATCATAAGAATTGGCGTTGCCAATAGACTCAGAAGTATCCATACTACTACACTTCTATTACGATCCTTTGCCATAACCGCAACAAGAACATATAAACCGACTGTTATTCCTATGGAAAAGAGTAAAACAACAATGACAATGATTAAATTGCAAGAGTCAAAAGTGGACGTTCCTGTCTTTTGTCTTTATATTGTCTTTGCTATGTTACCATAAGCGATTTGTTTTTTGAGTTTGACATTAATTTATTTGCTTTGACGGTGCAAATATAAGGAATATTTATGAAACTTGCAAGCTTTTGGGCAAAAAAAGCGTCTTAGTGTCTATGGTCACGACGGGTAGGCGCCGGAGCTGTAGCATTGCACAGCAAATCAATTCAATTACAAAAATTACTGAAATTGCATACATACCTACATAAAATGTTTACACTTTACTGATTTACAGTGGCTTATTGAATGTTTAGCATACACAAAGCCTACATAAAGCATACACTATACATACACTTAGCCTACATAAAATTGGACAAAAAGAGGGTTTTGTATGACTTGTGCGTCGCAGTTTGGGCTATGTAAAGTCTATGAATAAGCGTCAAGGACCTTAGGAAAGGTTAGGAGTAAGCGGAAAATTCTCGAGAGAATTTTAGAGAAAGGATAGGGTAAAGTCGAAGTTTAGTTAGGGTAAAGTCCAAAATTCTCTCGAGAATTTTGAAGCGAATCCTAAGGAGAGCGATAGAGACAAGAGGTCTTCATAAGGGTTTAGTTACTTGAAAAGTACGGCGAAGTGCGACCTGATTGGTCTTGCTTTGGAGATATTTGACCGCTTTTTGTGTAGGCCGAGTGTAGGCTTTATGTAGGCAATGTGTATGATATGTGTAGGCTTCCAATTGTCAAAATCCCTTTAAAATAAGGTGTTTCGAGCGTTTTTATGTAGGAATATATGCTGATATTGATTTTTAAGCCAAGAATTTTGTTGTTTTTTGTTTGGTTTTTCACACGATTTATATTATCTTTGCAGGCAAATTGCGAAACAAGAATGAATAACGACAGAAATAAAAGGAATATGAAGGTAACTTTTTTGAGACGCAGGGGCAGCAAGGAGTTTGCTGCGGGCGTGGAGCTTAAAGACATGGCGGCAAGTATCGCAAACTGTGTGGCAGAGAAATCGGTGCTGGCAGTCAGAGAGGTTTATCATCTGGTGAAAGCCAAGCGGCAGGCCGACGGTCAGATCAGCACCAACTGGAAAGACTGGAACGGTGGCGTGGCGCTGCCGAGGGTGTGCTTTGCTGCTGAATGGAGGAAGTATAAGGGACAGCGGGAGATGGTGAGTTATAATGGGCTTGTGGTCATCGAGGTGAACGGGCTGCAGAGTTATGAGAAGGCAGTAGAGGTGAGAGAACTGGCCAAGAAGATGCCTGAGACGATGATGGTGTTTCTGGGGGCATCGGGAAAGAGTGTGAAGATTGTATGTGGAGGGGAATTGTTCAGGGAGGCGGATCAGACCACCCCGCCTGACGGCACAGAAGATTGCTCCATTAAGACGCAATCGCCTACTCAGGAGGGGAAAAGATTACCCATAGAGGAAGATGAGATCAGACGCTTCCATCGGAATCTGTATGAGACGGCGAGGAGGGCATATCAGAACCAGTTCGGATGGGAGATTGAGTATCTGGAGCCTCGTCTTGACCGCACGGTGTATATGAGTGCCGACGCTGAGATGGGCTTCAATCCGGAGGCCAGACCGTTCTATGCTGACACGGAGCAGCACGCTGACTATCAGGCGGTTGTCATCAGCGACGAGGATGACCGACTGATGCCTGGGCGTACTGTGACGCGCAGTTATCAGCTGAACTGGACCTTCATTATGGATCAGGTTTTAGGGCGCTATTTCGAACTGCCTGATGAAGAGCGCGAGGCGACGTTGCTGATGCAGATTGCCTCGATGTGTCTCGATCAGGGCATCCCATTGGCCCACGCTCAGGGACTGACGATGCTCCACCCCGTGTTCAGCCGCGACAAGATGCTCGTGGAGAACATCTTCCAGACGGTTTATAGCGTGCAGTTGCAGGAGGACTACATGAAGAAGCACAAGATCCGTCCGCTGAAAAGCGTGCCAGATG
>JAEEGJ010005229.1_pt1 | contig 41511 bp, 35 predicted proteins | sample 8958761 | NCBI WGS metagenome assembly JAEEGJ01 (sample SAMN16246546, study PRJNA631951) | gut metagenome | biome: gut microbiome; feature: rumen; material: RS-attached | host: Bos | place: Iran: Karaj | collected 2018-10 | reverse complement strand
CGACCCTGAGGATTCCTGAATGCCGACAGCGCGTGAAGGAGATCTGTGGCTATGTCGTCCTGAGTCAAAGGCTTGACAACAATCAGCCGAATGATATCTGCATGCTGTTCCTCGATCGCATCCAGCTTATCCGTTTCCACCATCATAGGGACCAGAAGGCCGACACGGTACAGACGGCTCCTATGAAGAGTGTCACTGATACGGTGGCAGGCGATACGGCTCGTCAGCGTATCCGTAAGTTGGGTGAACGTCCTCATCCAGGGGCTCAGGCCGCTGCACCGATGATCTTTAAGAAATAATTAAAAACTTGTAATATGAACAATCTCAAATTTCGTTTGTCGTTGATGAGTTTCCTCGAGTTCGCAGTCTGGGGAGCTTATCTGACATGTATGGGAAACTATCTGGGCGTAGCAGGACTGGGCGACAAGATCTCCTGGTTCTATGCCATCCAGGGCATTGTCAGCATCTTCATGCCCACATTGATGGGTATCGTGGCCGACAAGTATATCCAGCCACAGCGCCTGTTGGGCCTCTGTCATTTGGTTGCAGGTGCCTTCATGCTGGGTTGCTGGTGGATGGGCGAACAGGTGGGGTTTGGCAACGAACTGGCCGATAAGTCGCTCTTTATCGCCTTCTACACGTTGAGTGTCGCTTTCTATATGCCGACTATCGCCCTGACCAATACAGCCGCATTTACCATACTGAAGAATAACGGCATGGATACGGTGAAGGATTTCCCGCCTATCCGTGTGTTGGGAACAGTAGGCTTCATCGCCACCATGTGGTTTGTCAACTGTGCCTTCCTCGATGATTCTGGCATGGGCTTCACGTTGGGTGAGAACGCCCGTAAGTTCCAGTATACCTATATGCAGTTCTTCGTATCCGGTATCCTGAGCTTCGTGCTCTTTGCCTATAGCTTCACCTTGCCCGAGTGTAAGCTGGAGAAGAAGGAAGGCCATGTATCTCTGTTCGAGAGTCTAGGTCTGAACGCCTTCAAGCTGTTCAAGCGCCGTCAGATGGCCCTGTTCTTTATCTTCTCGGCATTGTTGGGTATGTGTCTGCAGGTCACCAACGGCTTCGCAGGTCCCTTCCTGACCAGTTTCAAGGGTATGGCCGAGCATGCCGACTCCTTCGCAGCCAATAATGCCACGCTGCTGACCTCCATCTCTCAGATCAGCGAGGCCTTCTGTATCCTGTTGATACCGTTCTTCCTGAAGCGCTTCGGCATTAAGATAGTCATGCTGATGTCTTTGTTCGCATGGGTGTTCCGTTTCGGATTCTTCGGTATCGGTAATCCTGCCATGCCAGGTGTCATCTTCTTCATCCTTTCCTGCATCGTCTATGGTGTCGCCTTCGATTTCTTCAATGTCTCAGGCGGTATCTTCGTCGATCAGGAATGCGAGCCGAAGATCAAGGCGTCTGCCCAGGGACTCTTTATGATGATGACCAATGGTGTTGGTGCCACTGTCGGCACGCTGGCAGCAGGTGAGATTGTCAATTCATTCTGTACATGGCAGGACTTTGTCGTCAACGGTGAGAAGCAGAGCTTCCTCGTGGGCGACTGGCAGACCTGCTGGTTTATCTTTGCGACCTTCGCATTGGTGATCGGCATCCTGTTTGCCATTGTCTTTAAGCCTGAGAAGAAATAAGATAGACGATGAAAGAGGCCAGATATTTTTTCGTACCCGATGCAGCCCATCAGACAGAGCTTCCTGCCGATGAGGCGATGCATGCCTTGCGCGTGCTCCGATTGAAAGGAGGCGACGAGATCTTCCTGATGGATGGGGTAGGGAATTACTATCGGGCACAGGTCACCATCGCAGCCACCCATCATTGCTACTACGAGATCCTGGAGCATCTGCCACAGGAACCCGAGTGGACGGGCCATCTGCATCTGGCCATCGCTCCGACGAAGATGATGGACCGTATGGAGTGGTTCGTCGAGAAGGCAACAGAGATAGGTGTCGATGAGATATCATTCCTGAACTGTAAGTTCTCTGAGCGTAAACTGTTGAAGTTGCCACGCCTGGAGAAGATCGTCATCTCTGCCATGAAACAGAGCCATAAGGCCTGGAACCCTGTGCTGCATGAGATGGTGTCGTTCAAGGATTTTATCCGTCAGCCCCGTGAGGGCAGGAAGTTTATCGCCCACTGCTACGACGAGATACCACGTGCCTACCTCTTCGACGAGCTACGCAAATCATCTGCTCCAGAGGAACTGACCGTGATGATTGGTCCTGAAGGCGACTTCTCCTTGGATGAGGTGCAGGATGCCATTGCGGCAGGCTATCAGTCCGTCCACTTAGGCACGAGCCGCCTACGTACAGAGACAGCCGGCCTCAGCGCCGTGATGATGATGAGACTTGTAAAAGGTGAAAAGTGAAAGGTGAAAAGTAAAAATCGTAAATCGAAAATTAGTAAATCGTAAATAATTAATCGTATGACTGACGAGAAAATCATGTCGACCATCAAACCTGATGGTGAGTATTGGCAGCCGGAATTAGAGACGATGCCAAGAGAGCAGCTTGAGCAGCTGCAGGTAAAGAAACTGAAGGAGAGCATCAATATTGCCTTGAAGTCTCCTTTCTACAAGAAGCGTCTGGGCGATCTTGGTATCACAGCCGATTCGATCAACTCACTCGCCGATCTTCGTAAGATTCCGTTTACCACGAAGCAGGATCTTCGCGACAACTATCCATTCGGACTTGTAGGCGGTCATCTCGATGATGCTGTCCGTATCCACTCCACCAGTGGTACTACAGGCAACCCTTGTGTTGTCATCTATTCTGAGCACGACATCTGCTCATGGGCCAATATGATTGCCCGTAACCTCTATATGGTGGGCTGTCGTAAGAGCGATGTGTTCCAGAACTCCAGCGGCTATGGCATGTTCACAGGTGGTCTGGGCTTCCAGTATGGTGCCGAGTGGCTGGGTGCTATGACCGTTCCTGCTGCTGCTGGTAATTCCAAGCGACAGATTAAGTTCATCAAGGACTTTGGCACCACCTGTCTTCACGCCATTCCTTCTTATGCCATCCGTTTGGCAGAGGTATTCCGTGAGGAAGGTGTCGATCCTGCATCAACGAAGCTCCGTACCCTCTGCATTGGAGCCGAGCCCCATACTGAGGAGCAGCGTCGTCGCATCGAGCGCATGCTGGGCGTCAAGGCCTACAACTCATTCGGAATGACCGAGATGAATGGTCCTGGTGTCGCCTTCGAGTGTAAGTATCAGGAGGGAATGCACCTTTGGGAAGATAACTATATCGTGGAGATTGTCGACCCCGACACCCTCGAGCCAGTACCCGATGGCGAGATGGGCGAGATGGTGCTCACCACGCTTGATCGCAATATGATGCCGATCCTGCGCTATCGCACACGCGACCTCACCCGTATTATTGCCGAACCATGTAAGTGTGGACGTACCCATCGCCGTATCGACCGTATCAAGGGTCGTACAGATGATATGTTCATCATCAAGGGCGTCAACGTCTTCCCGATGCAGGTCGAGAAGATCCTCGTGCAGTATCCAGGACTTGGCAGCAACTATCTCATCACCCTCGAGACCATCGCCGACAATGATGTGATGACCGTAGAGGTTGAGTTGGATGGCCTTAACACAGATATCTATCCTGAGATTCAGAAGATGACGAAGGACATCCAGCGCGCCCTGAAGGATGAGATCCTGCTTACACCTCAGGTGAAGCTTGTTCAGAAAGGCTCACTGCCTCAGAGCGAGGGCAAGGCAGTCCGTGTGAAAGACCTTAGACCCAGTCGCGAAGGATGAGACGATGGCTTTTGGCGATGATAGCCGCCACGATGACAGGTCAGGCACCTGCTCAGGAGATACGCGATGTCTTCAAGCAGATGCCCGACTCACTCGTGCCTTATCTGACGCAGAACAACCGGCTTGATTTCCTCGACTTCCTCGACTCCAACATGAAGGCTGAGGTGAAGAATCGCCTGGGCGGTACGAGCGAGATGACGGGACTCTCTGCCGATAGTCTCTCCATCAGCATGAGCAGCACGTTACGGACAGATCTGTTCCTGATGCCACTCGCAGCTCCCGTCGATTCCGTCAGTTCGACGGTCGTGATGGTCGAGACCTTCCTGACAGATTCCGTTCATGGTCAGAGTCGTGTCAGCTACTTTACCCCCCAGTGGCAAAGACTGGCGGCGACCCCTCCACTGAGCGATGTTCAGCAGAAGCGCATTCAAGCTTGTTGTTTGCAAAATATCCTTAAAAAGGATGACGAGATAGTAAACGAACGTTAAATACAGTAACATTTGCATATAAAATTGAACTTATATTAAGAAAACTTTCTATATTTGCATTGTGTTTTTCATGGTATTAGATTATTAAGGTTAATTATGGAATCTTATTTTTCGAGAGAAAAGTAACATTCGACCTCCACTCACAATATAAAATTTTGTATTGTGAATGGTTCAAAAAAAGGGAGCCTGAGAAGGTTCCCTTTTTCTATGACAGCCTGCATGTCGGCCTGAAAGACATTACTCGGTAAGAGCCAGGATGAGTGCATTCAATTGTGCTTGACTCATGCCGTGAGAGAGCAGATAACTGGAGAATGCCTTTGCATAGTCAATGGTAGGGAGTTGAGCCTCGTCAGTGACACCTGCATAGTACATCAGACAGTTGTTCAGTCGCATGGAAACCAGTGTGGAGCAAACATCAGGGTCTTTCTCAGGAGTGACATGATAGTAGTTGTTGTAGGTTATCAGGTAGTCTGCAACAATCTCGTCGTAGGTGGCGCCACAGAGCCCCTCCAGCAGGGCGCAGACGTAGCCTGTGCGGTCTTTGCCCTCTGTGCAGTTCACCAGATAGGGTGCAGGACGTGAGGTGAGTTCTTTGAGATTTTCTATCAGTCGGGTGTTGTAATCATCGGCAGTGGGGTCAGACTTCAGCGGGCATAGTATCACATTGCCTCCCTCCCAGAGTGAATGGCTGTATGAGGGCATGTTGTAAGATTGCATCTTCTCTTCTGTGTCAGTGAGATTTAGCACTGTAACCACCCCCTGCTCAGAAAGATAGTCTGACACGTAGGAGGAGCGGCCTATCTCATCAGAGAATGGCGTAGAACTGCGATGGAGCCTGCCAGGGGGAATGCCGGTAACACTCACGCTGCGAGCGTTGGCAAACTGCGCATCAGTGAAGGTGGAGTAGTCCTCGCGCCTGTTGGTATATTGCATGCTCAGTGCCTTCTGCACATCCAAGCAACCACCCTTCTCCTTCAGTCTTATGGTAACAGCATGCCCCTCCAGATTCATCAGATCCTGTGGCAATCCTATATTGCAGGTAGTGAAGCAGATGCTTGGGTAGGAGGGGTAGTCAACACACACAAAAACACCATTCCAACCATAGTAACCGTCGTAGTAGGGCATGATAATCTCGCGCCCGTCAACTGTGATGCTGATGAGGTCACCAAGGGTGAATCCAGCCTTTGTCATATCCTCTTCGCGGATGTCGAGCATAGCAGAGTTAAACTCATTGTACGACGTAATCTTGCCCATCAGCACAGGCTCATCCATTTCCTTGTCGTTATTAGAACAAGAGCCAATAAGCAACACTACACCCAGTAGCGCACACCATGCGATAACTCTCATTCTGTGTCGATTATTCTTTATTTCCATTTCTTGCCTTCTCTTCTTGGTTCCTATCTTGTCGGCAAGTTCCTGCTGGGTAAGGCCTGCCAAACGGCGCTGCTCTCTTAAAGTCTCTGCCAGGCAGAAGGGATAATTTAATTGTCGCAAGCTCCGCTTGCTGGGAGTTAACGGGAGTTATATGGAGTTAACTTCTGATAACTCCTTATAACTCCACGTAGAGAAACTTGTATCAATAACTTCTTGCAATAATGACGCGGGCCTTGGAGGGCTTGCCGCTGACCATGTCGACACCTGGTGTCTGCTCTACGCCGAAGGGGACGCAGCGGATGGTGGCCTGAGTCTCTTCCTTGATCTGTGCCTCGGTCTCGGCTGTACCGTCCCAGTGGCAAAGGAAGAAGCCTCCGTCCTTCACGCGCTCCTTGAACTCCTCGTAGTTGTCGCACTCGAAGATGTGGGCATCGCGATAGTCCTTGGCCTTCTTGAAGATGTTCTGCTGGATATCCTCGAGCAGCTGCTCCACGTATTCAGTGATACCTTCGATAGAGCGGGTCTCCTTCTCCAGTGTGTCACGACGCATCACCTCGATCGTACCGTTCTCCAAATCGCGGGCTCCCAGTACCAGACGTACGGGAACACCCTTCAACTCGTAATCGGCAAACTTGAAGCCAGGGCGCTTGTTGTCGGCATCGTCGAACTTCACGGTGACACCCTTCTGACGCAGGGCCTCGATGATAGGTGTCACCTCCTTGTTGACCTGCTCCATCTGCTCGGGCTTGGTGGCAATGGGGATGATGACGACCTGGATAGGAGCGAGCTTTGGAGGCAGAACGAGACCGTTGTCATCCGAGTGGGTCATGATGAGCGCACCGATCAAGCGGGTTGACACGCCCCATGATGTGGCCCATACGTACTCAGGCTTGTTCTCCTTATTAAGATAGGTGACCTCGAATGCCTTGGCGAAGTTCTGACCCAGGAAGTGGCTCGTACCACTCTGGAGAGCCTTTCCATCCTGCATCATGGCCTCGATGGTGTAGGTGTCGAGGGCACCAGCGAAGCGCTCTGTCTCGCTCTTCACACCCTGAACCACGGGTACTGCCATCCACTCCTCTGCAAACTTGGCATAGACCTTCAGCATCTTCTGTGCTTCCTCTTCAGCCTCTTCACGAGTGGCATGGGCTGTGTGACCCTCCTGCCAGAGGAACTCTGAGGTACGGAGGAACGGACGCGTACGCATCTCCCAGCGCATCACGTTACACCACTGGTTGCACATCAGGGGCAGGTCGCGCCAGGAGTGGATCCAGTTCTTATAGGTATTCCAGATAATGGTCTCTGAGGTAGGACGGACAATCAGCTCTTCCTCCAGCTTGGCAGAGGGATCGACCTCGACGCCGCTCTTGTCATCCTTGGCGCGCAGACGATAGTGGGTCACGACGGCACACTCCTTGGCAAAGCCTTCGACGTGCTCAGCCTCACGGCTCAGGAAGGACTTGGGTATCAGAAGGGGGAAGTAGGCGTTCTGTGCCCCCGTCTCCTTGAACATCTTATCCAGTTGCTGCTGCATCTTCTCCCAGATGGCATAGCCATAAGGTTTGATGACCATACATCCACGTACGGCACTCTGTTCTGCGAGGTCAGCCTTTACCACGAGGTCGTTGAACCACTGGCTGTAATTATCAGCCCTTTTCGTTAATTCTTTTAATTCTTTAGCCATATAATTATCTCTTTATATCAATTTTGCGTGCAAAATTACATAAAAAATATGAAATAGGTATGTTTTATTATAAATAAATTGTTATCTTTGCAAGCAAAACGAACATTTAACTTATAAAAAAGAGAATAATTATGAAAAGTTTGAAGACTATTTGCATTGCACTGTGCGCTGCATTGGTGCTTGTAGGATGTAACATGAACAATACTGCAAAGGGTACGGCCATCGGTGCTGGTGGTGGTGCTGCTTTGGGTGCTATCGTGGGTGCTTTGGCTGGTAATACCGTTATTGGTGCTGCTGTCGGAACAGCCGTTGGTGCTGGTGCTGGTGCCATCATCGGTCACAAGATGGATAAGGCCAAGAAGGAGGCAGAGGCCATCCAGAACGCCCAGGTTGAGGAGGTGAAGGATGCTAACGGTCTCGACGCCGTGAAGGTGACCTTCGCTTCGGGTATCCTCTTCGATACTGGTAAGGACAAGCTCTCCAACGAGGCCAAGACCTCACTCCAGCAGTTGGCTGGTGTGCTCAAAGGCAATAGTGACTGCGATGTCGCTATCCAGGGCTATACCGACAATCAGGGCTGGAAGAACTCTACCGCTGAGCAGAGTGCCCAGAAGAATCAGGCTCTCTCACTCGACCGTGCTACAGCCGTTTCTTCTTATCTGCTGGCTCTGAGCGTTCCTGCTACACAGATCAAGTCGGTTGAGGGCTTCGGTGAGGCTAATCCCGTTGCTTCTAACGCTACCAAGGACGGACAGGCTCAGAACCGTCGTGTAGAGGTTTACATGTACGCCTCTCAGAAGATGATTCAGGAGGCAGAGCAGGCTGCGCAGTAAGAGGTGAAAGGTGAAAAGTGAAAGGTGAAAAGTAAGAATTGAAAATTCTTAAGTTCATTACAAAAACATTGAAGTGGATAGTGGTGGCATTCTTTGCTTCCACTATTCTTTCAGTTGTTGCACTTCGTTTCGTGCCTGTATTCTTTACGCCGCTGATGTTTATCCGTTGTTATGAGCAGGTGAGTGAGGGTCGCGATCTGAAGTTGGAGCACCACTGGGTGCCACTTCATGAGATATCACCCGACATGCCTGTGGCAGTGATGGCCAGTGAGGATGCCAAGTTTCTCAAGCATCATGGCTTCGATTACGAGGCCATCGAACATGCTGCCAAGCGTAACCTCGAGCATCCTGAGAAGCGTCGGCTCGGCGCCTCAACCATCTCCCAACAGACGGCTAAGAACGTGTTCCTCTGGCCTGGTCGCTCATGGGTACGTAAGGGCTTTGAGGTCTATTTCACCACCCTGATCGAATTCCTGTGGCCCAAGGAGCGCATCATGGAGGTCTATCTGAACTCCATCGAGATGGGGGAGGGTATCTATGGTGTCGATGCTGTGGCTGAAGCACATTTCTCGACGGATGCGCTCCATCTCTCCAAGGCGCAGTGTGCCCTTATCGCTGCCACCCTGCCCAATCCTCGCAAGTTCTCCAGCAAGCATCCCTCAGCCTATATGCTGAAGCGACAGGCCCGTATCCTGCGTGAGATGAAATACGTTCAGACTTTTCCAAAATAAACCTATAAAACCATCAAGTAAAATGAAAAGATTCCATTATGTACTGTTGTCTATGATGATGAGCTGCCAGGTGGTGATGGCTCAGAAGAGTATTGTAATCCTTTATGAGAACGATGCGCATTGTGGCATCGACGGATATACGAAGATGGCCGGACTGCGTGATGCCATCATCAGTGCAGACACGGCTTACGTTGGTGCTGTCTGCGTGGGTGACTTCCTGCAGGGTAACACCACTGGCGCCATCTCGAAGGGACAGTATATTGTTGACATCATGCGCCACATGGATTATCACGCCATCACGTTGGGTAACCACGAGTTCGACTACGGTGTGCCCCGTATGGTGCAGCTGCTCGAACAAGTCAACGCACCTGTAGTCTGTGCCAACCTCTATGAGGCAGGCGAGCCTACTCCGATGTTTGCGCCTTATGTCATCCATCAGTATGGCGATAAGAAGGTGGCCTTCGTGGGAGCCTGCACGCCTGAGACGATGATACTCGAGGGCTATTCGTTCTACGATACCAACGGCATCCTGCTCTACGACCTGAAGCCGAAGACGTTCTACCAGCTGATTCAGCAGGCTGTGGACGATGCCCGTAAGGAAGGAGCCGACTACGTGGTGGTGATCTCACATGTGGGTGAGACAGCCCAGTCGATGGGATTCAGTTCTCACTTCATGGTGAACAACACAAGAGGCATCGACGTGGTGCTCGACGGACATTCGCACGAGATCATCGAGAAGGCTCTTGCCCAGAATCTCGATGGCCAGCAGATCACGGTTACACAGACAGGTACACAGTTCGCCCATGTCGGCAAACTGCTGATCACCCCTGATGGTCGTATGACTACCCAACTGATCAAATCGAAAGACATCCCCTACGAGAATGCGAAGATCACGGCTCTTACAGACAGTATCCACCAGATGGTGAAGGCGGTTACCTCGAAGGTGGTAGCCCATAGTGACTACACCCTTGTTGTGAGCGACGAGAACGACCAGTGGATTGTCAGGGGCGAGGAGACGAATGCAGGCGACCTGGTGGCTGATGCCTACCGTTATGCCCTGAAGGCTGATATCGGTTTTGAGAATGGTGGTGGTATCCGTAACGACATCCATGCAGGTGACATCACCTATGGGGATATCATCGGCATGCTGCCCTACGATAATACCCTGCGACGTATCTCTGTGACTGCCACACAGTTGAAAGAGATGCTGACACGTTGTACCGCTCTCGTACCTGTGCTCGATGGTAATTTCCCACAGTGTTCAGGCATCAGGTTCACTGTTCACAGCAAGCGTCACACCGTGAGTGATATCGAGATCCTGCAGGAGGATGGCAGCTATGCGCCCATCGATATGCAGCGCACCTATAGCGTAGCCCTGACGGACTACAATCATGAGGGTGGCGGCTTCTTCAGTTGTTTCAAGAGCTGTCCGGTATTGTTCGAAAGTTCCATCCGCTATTACGAGGCGTTGTCTGACTATCTGACGAAGGTGCTTGGTGGGAATACAGGAGCAGCCTATGCCCAGCCTCAGGGACGTATCAAGATTGTAGCCGACTGATCAAGGGCATGAGGTATTTCGTTTGGTTCAGTTATGACGGAACGGCGTATCATGGTTGGCAGATACAGCCTAACGGGAACTCTGTGCAGGAAGAACTGCAACGGACTTTGTCTACATTGTTGCGCCAGGAGATCAGTGTGACTGGGGCCGGCAGGACTGATGCTGGGGTACATGCCAGGGTGATGGTGGCTCACTTTGACCTGGGGGGACATGAAACATTCGACATGAAAGATTTGGCATATAAGCTGAATCGGATCCTGCCCAAGGATATCGCTGTTGAGAAGGTTGAACCTGTCAGTGACGAGATGCATGCCCGGTTCTCAGCGACCTCACGTACCTATCATTATTATATTCATACCAGGAAGGATCCGTTTCGCAGGGCCTATTCCTGTGAGTTGCACTACGAGTTGGACTTTGAGAAAATGAACGAGGCAGGACGTATCCTGACGACCTATGAGGACTTCGGGGCTTTCTGTAAGGCTCACTCAGATGTCAAGACGACGCTTTGTAAGGTGACGAAAGCAGCGTGGATTCAGACATCCGACTCGAGCTGGTATTTTGAGATCACGGCGAATCGTTTCCTGAGGAATATGGTGAGGGCAGTGGTTGGTACGCTCATCGATGTAGGCAGGGGTCGCCTGTCGCTCGATGACTTCAGGAAAGTCATTGAGGGCAAGCGCAGAACAGAAGCGGGTGAGTCCATGCCCGCAAATGCGTTGTTCCTCGAAAACATAACGTATTAGTGAATAGTGGTGAGTGAAAAATCGTAAATCGTAAATCGGACTCGCTTTAGCGCTTTTACAAAGCGTAGCGACTAAAAGAAATCCTATGTGGTTAATATTGGCTTTTATGTCGGCAGCGATGTTAGGCTGCTATGATTCATTCAAGAAACAAGCACTGAAGGGGAACGCAGTGATTCCTGTGCTGTTCCTGAATACCTTGTTCTCTTCCTTGATCTTCCTGCCGTTTATTGTGTTGAGCGGTACGACGACGATGCTCGATGGCAGTATCTTCCATACAGCCAGTGGCGGTTGGGAGATGCATAAGTATATCGTGCTGAAGGCAGTGATTGTGCTCTCAAGCTGGATCCTGGGCTACTTTGGTATGAAGCATCTGCCACTGACGATCGTGGGTCCTATCAATGCCACAAGACCCGTGATGGTGCTGGTAGGAGCCTTGCTGTTCTTTGGTGAGCGACTGAACGTCTGGCAGTGGATAGGTGTGCTGCTGGCTGTGGCTTCGTTCCTGTTGTTGAGTCGCAGTGGTAAGAAAGAGGGTATCGACTTCAAGCACGACCACTGGATCTATATGATTGTGGGTGCTGCGATGCTGGGAGCCGTGAGTGGCCTCTACGACAAGTATCTGATGGCACCTGTAGAGAGTGGTGGTGTAGGCTTGGACCGTATGATGGTGCAGTCGTGGTATAACATCTATCAGTGTGTGATGATGGGTGTGATGCTCTGGCTGCTGTGGTGGCCTAAGCATGAGCAGACGACACCGTTCCACTGGTCTTGGTCGATCCTTGGTGTGAGCATCTTCCTCTCGACAGCCGACTTCATGTATTTCTATTCGTTGAGTCTGCCCGATGCGATGATCAGTATCGTGTCGATGGTGCGCAGGGGCAGTGTGATCGTGAGCTTTATGTTCGGAGCGATGTTCTTCCACGAGAAGAACCTCAAGGCTAAGGCTTTTGATCTGGCGCTGGTTTTGCTTGGGATGTTCTTCCTTTACGTCGGGTCGAAGTAAACAGGTCGCGCAGACCGTTAAAGTCCTTTTTCATGATGATACCGATACCCTGAGTGTTCAGACTCGACTTCGTGAAGTAGCGGTCGTTGGTCTGGTTGTAGACCTTCAGTGCCAGGTTGCCACTGGGATACAACAGGTACTGCACATCGAAGTCACCAATGAATGAGGGTGTGGCGCGTGTGGCATTGTCACGGTAGCCGAACTGTCCGTTGAAGAGCAGTCGGTTGTTGAGCATTCGACCGTTGATGATGCCTTCATACTCTGCATTGTGCCAGCCCTCGTTACCTGTCGAGATATTGGCGCCGAAGTTCCAGTTGTCGTTCTTGATAATCTGGTTGAGCAGGGTGTTGATCTGTGTGGAGAGCGTGCCTGAGAGGAAGCTCTGCATGGCGAGCGATGTCTGATCGGTCTGCTGGCCTGTGGCGCTGTTGTTGGCTCCCTGGTTGTAGAAACGTCCGATACCCAGCAGATAGACCACCTGCTGGTTCATCTCCTGCTGACCATTGATGATAGAGCGCACCATCTGCTGCTCGTCGGCATTGACAGTCGGCATCTCGAGGTCGAAGTCCACTTGTGGGGCATTGGGCTGTCCTCCGATATTCATCAGACAGTTCACACGGATGGTATTGTTGGTGAACGAGTTGCCGATGTTGAGGTCAGAGAGGCTGACCCCATTGACGGTATAGACGGCCTGGAGATTGAGTGCAGCGTTATAGGGATCGCCTCCAAAGACGATCGTTCCGCCTCGGTTGAAGGTGAAGTTCTTCTTGATGATGTTCTGGATGGTAATGCCGTAGGTACCATGATCGACGGTGTAGGTGCCGAACATGTTGAAGGGTCCCTTGTTGTGGAAGGTGGCTCTGATAGCGCCCTCACCGTTCAGGGTGATAAAGTCCTTCGTATTAGCATCCATCAGCAGACGGATGGTGGCCTGGGGCGTCGTGTTGATCAGGAAGTTGATATAGATGTCGGTATCTGTCATACGGGTGTTTACAGTTGATTTGTTTCCTGTAGACTTGTTTTCCTCCTCCTCCCATTCGATGAACTCCTGATGCGAGATGGCGTCAGGGTTAGCAGCATTATAGACGAAGACCGAGTTGCTCTCAGGAGTGACGTCACAGTTGATGGTCACCTCATTGGGTCGTCCATGGATATCGACAGTGCCTGTGGCATAGACCGTTCCATAGAAGGATGACTCACCAAAGTCAGGGAAATCGAAGGCCAACAGGTCTTCAGCCTCTACGGAGAGGTCGAAGGTGAGATTGGTCAGGTGCTGGTGGTGGATGCCTCCCGATAGATAGGCCATGTGGTCATTACGGTCGTAGATAGGCAGTCGGTGGAGCTCGATCTCGTCAGGAATCATCACGACGGTATCGCGTCTCAGCTGGTAGGTCGTGTTCAGTGAAGTGACTGTAGCCTCCCCGTCAACGACGACTTGCCCCGTCAGGTTGATATTGTCGAGGGTACCCGAGAGACGCGTGTTCCCTTCTGCATGTCCAGTGACATGACTGAGGAAGGAGTTGGTGAAGTTGTGCATGAAGTCGATGTAGGTCCCATGCGCGTCGATGGCGAGGTCGATGGTGTTGTGAACAGGCGATACATAGCCATTGACATCGGTATAGGCGTCTGGTCCGTCATCGGCTACAGCCTGAATATCGATCTGTTCCAGTTCCTGATTCCACTTGGCGTGGGCATGAAGCACACCCATCCGTCCCCGTTCGAACTTGAAGTCGCTGACGTCGAGATCGGCAGAGGCAGCAAACTTGTCGAAGAGTGAGGAGGCGTAGGCACGACCAGTGGCCTTGCCTGAGAACTCGACACTGTGGAAGTTGACAAGGTCGAGGATATAGTCTACCTCGACGTCGTTAAGATCGACGGTAATAGAGTCTTCAGCACGTTTTGAAGCGATACCGTCGATGATGATATGCTGGTCGCCATGATGGACGGCAAAGCGGTCTACGAGGAGGTGGTTCTCACTATAGAGGATGTCGGAGGGCTCTACGCTCCACTTGCTGTTATTCAGCAGTACGTGTGAAGGCATGATGCGCACGTGGGCCTCAGGTTTGTTGACGAGGTTCTGGTAGAGACGGATGATGGTGTTGAGTTCACCGTTCATACGCTCTTCGGGGTGATGGTTATCCCATTTGAGGGCAGTGGTGAGGTTATTGTCACTGGCATCTGCCTGCAGGTTGAGTTTCAGATGGTGACCGTTATCCAAGAGTTTGGTCAGCTGCAGGTCACACTTGATGGCATCGGCAGGAGAGGTGATGTGGATGGCACCATCCGAATACCAGGAGCCGTTATAGGCAAATGAGGGTAAATCGCCATCCAGGTTGATGATATGCGAGAGGTCGTTGACCTGTGCCTGGAGCGAGAGGGGGTGTTTGAGCTGGACATCGACCCCGAGGAAACGTCGCAGCCAGTCTGTCTTACTGACAAGCAGTCGGAGGTTGAAGTTGTTCTCCGTCTTACGGACAGGTGGCAGACCTGGTAGGGTGGGAAGCTTCGAGGCGATGAGGTTGGTAAAGCTCTGTTTGAGTGAGCCGTAATCGAAACGTCCCTTGAGTTCGGCATCGGCGAAATCACTCTTGAGGGTCAGGAAATGAATACCTTCATCGTAGCCCGACGTCAGCATGAGGTTGTCGAGGTGGTAGGCAGGCAACTCGTCTGTCTCACCTACGATCAGATTGGTCACATGCAGGCTGCCTTGGGCATCGTTGAGTGTTCGGGCTGTGAAATCGGCATCAATGGCACCAGAAAGGACGGCATTGCCGAACTGATCCGTCAGATGGAGGGCAGCAGGAGCGAAGTGGACGACTTCTCCTACGAGACGTACTTTCTTGGCCTTCTGACTGGAGTCCTCAAAGACACCCTCTGTCAGTTCTCCTTGCAGTTGGGCAGCCAGATGGGGATCGTCGATGCCAAAGTATCCGGATATGTCTCCCCGTCGATAGCTGCCGTTGACAGTGATGTCCTGATAGGTATAGCCATTGTAGTCGAACTGGCTGATGGTGCCATCGACAGTGACGTCGTGCTTGTTTTGTTCACGTAGCTGTCCACTGAGTTTGATATTGGTCGCCAGTTGTCCGAAATGCTCGTTGGCAAGAATCTGACGGAGACTGATGCCTTCAGTGCTGAGCTTGCCCTGGAAGATCTTGTCAGGAGTGATGTCTAGCTGGGTATCGACAGCACCAGCCCCAGAACGGGCAACAGCCTTGAGGGAGGTATTTCCCTGAAGGGAACGGTCGAATGTTCCTGTGAGTTGGATGTTACCGATTCGTGTCAGTTCCTGCGGTATCTGCGGGATGGCTTTCGAGAGGAAGTCGAGACTGTTCTCAGACAGGTTCACATGGTTCATCTGCAGGTGCCAGGCAGGCTGAGAGAAACGCTCTACCCATCCGCTGACAGCAAGGTCGATATCACGTTCCTGAGTGGCTATGCGCAGCTGGTTGATGGTGACTTGCTGGTCTGTTCCGTTGAATGCTGATTCGATGTTAATCGCTCTTTGAAAATTCTTGAGCGTAGGTACAAAACATCTTAGGTCAGAAGGAGTTATGCGTGTCTCTTTGATGTCTCCTGAATAGTGTAAAGACCCAGGAACCAGTCCTTTCTCATCCATCTTGTAGGTGGCGTGAAGGGTGTCGATCTTCAGTTGGGTACTTGGCATCTGTACGAGTAGTCTGGACAGCAAAGCCTCTTGTCGGCCAGCTTCGAGTCTGAAGTTGACGCGGTTGACGAATAGTCCCGACTGTTCGACACATCCAAAACGCTTGACGTTGACGTTGATCGAGTCGTCTGTCAGTGTGCGCAGGCTGATGTTGGCACTGAGTCCGGCGATCAACAGATGGTCAGGATTGAATTTGCCTGGTGTCTTAGGTTGGTCATAGACATCATAGGCCACACTGGTACGTCGTATGATCAATGAATTGATACGCAGGTCGAGTGGGGTATGACTGGTGGTATCCTTCGGAGCCAGGGAGTCGAGCACAAACTGGAAATTATGAGGCGTATTGGCTTTCTGACGATAGAGTGTCAGACGGGCACCGAAGAGTTGGGCTGAGGAGATGGAGATACGGCCATCGATGAGTGTGCCGATATCGACCTTGGCCGAGAGGCGCGACACATGGGCCATTGGCTTCTGACGCTGGTCAAGGATTCTGAGGTCGTCGATGATGATACGGTTGAGGAATCCCATGTCAACACGTCCGATGGATACCTCTGTACCGAGTTGTTGCCCCACTGCATCGGCCACTTTGCTGCCGATGAAGCGTTGCGCTGCGGGAATATGAGAGACACCCATGAGCATCAGATTCATCAGAATGATGCTCCAAATAGTCCAACTGACGAAACGTTTGAATAGCTTCACGAGGCAAAAATACGACATTTTATCGTGATTTCTACATTTTTTTCTTATTTTTTTGCTTTGTCTACCAAAATTTTATTAATTTTGCCATCGCTGTGTGCAACTATTCTATCAAACATTTATATAAATGGCAAATGTAATTAAGTTACGCAAAGGCTTGGACATTCATCTTCAGGGCAAGGCTGAGGAGAAGAAGATCCAGTTGAAATCCAATGGCAAGTTTGCACTTGTGCCGGATGATTTCGAAGGGGTCACTCCGAAGGTCGTCGTCAAGGAGGGTGACAAGGTCAAGGCCGGGGATGCGCTGTTTGTCAACAAACAGTATCCCGACGTGAAGTTTGCCTCGCCAGTGAGCGGAACAGTCCGTGAGGTGGTACGTGGTGAACGTAGGAAAGTGCTCTGCATCAAGGTTGATGCTGATGCCCAGCAGGAGTTTACGGACTTCGGCAAGAAGGATGTCAGCCAGCTCTCGGGCGAGCAAGTGATTAACGCATTGTTGGAAGCGGGTATCTTTGGTTACATCAACCAGTTGCCTTATGCTGTGTCCACGAATCCCAGTGTTCAGCCTAAGGCAATTTTCGTTTCTGCCCTCAGAGACAAGCCCTTGGCTGCTGACTTCGAGTACGAGGTGGCAGGTCAGGAGGCCGACTTCCAGACAGGTCTCACGGCCCTTTCTAAGATTGCCAAGACCTATCTCGGTGTAGGTGTAGGCTCTAAGCTGGAAGGTATGAAGGATGCAGAGGTGACCGTCTTCGATGGTAAGTGTCCGGCAGGAAACGTTGGTGTTCAGGTGAACAACATCGACCCAGTCAACAAGGGTGAGGTGGTATGGACCATCGGAGATCCTACTGTGGTACTCTTCATCGGACGTCTGTTCAACACGGGTAAGGTTGACCTGAAGCGTACTGTAGCCCTCTGTGGCAGTGAGATCAAGAATCCTGCTTACGTCGATATGCTCGTAGGCGAGGAGCTCTCGACGCTTCTGAGCAACAGCTATGACGCAGGAAAGAACGTTCGTATCATCAATGGTAACGTGCTGACAGGCAAGCCTGTTTCAAAGGATAGTTTCCTCGGTGCTCACAGCTCTGAGATTACTGTCATTCCTGAGGGTAACGATGCCGACGAGATGCTGGGATGGATCCTGCCTCGTTTCAAGCAGTTCTCTGTCAATCGCAGCTACTTCTCTTGGCTCTGTGGCAAGAAGGACTATGCCCTCGATGCCCGTATCAAGGGTGGTGAGCGCCACATGATCATGAGTGGTGAGTACGACAAGGTGCTGCCCATGGATATCTACGGTGAGTACCTCATCAAGGCCATCATCTCTGGCGATATCGACCGTCAGGAGGCGCTGGGTATCTACGAGGTTGCTCCTGAGGATTTCGCTCTCGCTGAGTTCGTGGATTCATCGAAGTTGGAGTTGCAGCGCATCGTGCGTGAAGGACTGAACATTTTACGTAAAGAAAACGCATAAATCGTAAATTGTAAATCGTCAAATTGTAAATTACATTTATGAGTGCTATAAGAAATCTATTTGACAAGATGAGGCCAAGCTTCGAAGACGGTGGCAAGCTGCATGCTTTCCGCAGTGTCTTCGATGGTTTTGAGACATTTGCGCTTGTGCCTAATGATACTTCCAAGTCGGGTGTCAATATTCACGACGCCATCGACTCGAAGCGTATTATGAGTATGGTTGTCATCGCCCTGATGCCTGCCATGCTGTTTGGTATGTACAACATCGGATATCAGAATTATCTCGCTGCAGGCACACTGGCAACAGCATCGTTCCTGGAGATATTCTTCTATGGTTTCCTCGCTGTACTGCCTAAGATTCTGGTGAGCTATATCGTAGGTCTGGGTATCGAGTTTGCCTGGGCACAGTGGAAGGGTGAGGAGATCCAGGAGGGTTACCTCGTTTCTGGTATCATCATCCCGCTGATCATTCCTATTGGTTGTCCGCTGTGGATGCTGGCTCTGGCCTGTGCCTTCTCCGTCATCTTCTGTAAGGAGATCTTCGGTGGTACGGGTATGAACATCTTCAATCCTGCTATTGCAGCCCGTATGTTCCTTTTCTTCGCCTATCCTTCAAAGATGACGGGCGATCAGGTCTGGGTGGCTCAGGACTCTATCTTCGGACTTGGTAACAACCTGCCTGACGGCTTTACGGCTGCTACACCGCTTGGACAGATTGGTCAGGGTATTACCCCCGATGCATCTATCTGTGACATGATCTGCGGCTTTATCCCAGGTTCTATCGGTGAGACATCGCTCTACGCCATTGCCATTGGTGCTGTCATCCTCCTGTGGAGCGGCATTGCTTCTTGGCGCACGATGTTGAGCGTCTTCGTGGGTGGTGCTATCATGGCATGTATCTTCGAGCAGACGGGTCAGTCGATGATCTGGTGGCATCACTTCGTACTCGGTGGCTTTGCCTTCGGTGCTGTGTTCATGGCAACTGATCCTGTGACTTCTTGTCGCACGACCACTGGCCAGTTCATCTACGGCTTCCTCATTGGTGCGATGGCCATCATCATCCGTGTGATGAATGCCGGCTATCCTGAGGGTATGATGCTCGCCATCTTCTTTGGTAATATGTTTGCGCCTACGATCGACCACTTCGTGGTGGCTCGTAACATTTCGAAACGTTTGAAGAGAGGAGGTACCAAATGAAACTGAATACTAACAGCAACGCGTACATTATAATATATAGCGCGATACTCGTGGTCATCGTGGCCTTCCTGCTGGCATTCGTCTATCAGGCACTGAAGCCCATGCAGGACGCTAACGTGGCCCTCGACGTGAAGAAGCAGATTCTCTACTCGCTCAACATCCGCGGTTTGGATGGCGCTGAGGCTGAGGCCAAATACGCAGAGGTGGTGAAGGAAGAGAAGGATATCGACGGACAGAAGATTTATGAGTGCCAGATTGATGGTCAGAACATCCGTGTTGCCAGCCTGAAGGGTATGGGTCTTTGGGGCGGCATCAGCGGCTATGTGGCTATCGATAAGGATTGTAAGGTGTTTGGTGCCTACTTCAATCACGAGAGTGAGACAGCCGGACTTGGTGCCGAGATCAAGGACTCTCAGGCTTGGCAGGAGAAGTTCATCGGCAAGCAGATCTGGGACGAGGCAGGCAATGTCGTTCTCTCAATTGTGAAGAAGGTGGAGGATCCTGCCACACAGGTTGACGTGGTGACAGGTGCTACGCTGACTTCAAATGGTGTTGATGCCATGCTGAAGGAAGGTCTGAAGAATGTTAAACCAACGAAAGCAGAGGAGGAGTAAACTATGGCATTATTCAGTAAACAAAATAAAGAGGTCTTTACGAATCCGTTGAACCTCGACCACCCGATCCTCGGACAGGTATTGGGTATCTGCTCGGCACTGGCCGTCACATCGCAGCTGAAGCCTGCCATTGTGATGGGACTCGCCGTAACGGTAATCACGGCCTTTGCCAATGTGATTATCTCTATTATCCGCAACACCATTCCTAACCGTATTCGTATTGTGGTACAGCTGGTGGTGGTTGCTGCGCTTGTGACGATCGTTTCTCAGATCCTGAAGGCTTTCGCCTACGACGTCAGCGTTCAGCTCTCTGTGTATGTAGGTCTGATTATCACCAACTGTATCCTGATGGGACGTCTCGAGGCCTTCGCCATGCAGAACAAGCCCTGGCCCTCGTTCCTCGATGGTGTGGGCAACGGTCTTGGCTATGCGATGATCCTTGTCATTGTGGGTGCTGTCCGTGAGCTCCTCGGACGTGGTTCTCTGCTGGGCTTCCAGATTATCCCTGATGCTTGCTACGACTTCGGCTATGTAAACAACGGTATGATGACGATGCCAGCCATGGCGTTGATTCTCGTTGGTTGTGTGATTTGGGTACATCGTGCATATTTTTATAAGGAGAAGTAAGATATGGAACATATAATCAGTTTATTATTCCGGTCGATTTTCGTCGACAATATGATCTTCGCTTTCTTCCTCGGCATGTGCTCATATCTGGCTGTGTCGAAGACCGTGAAGACCTCTATGGGACTCGGTCTCGCTGTGACCTTCGTGTTGACAGTGACCGTTCCTGTGAACTATCTGTTACAGACCAAGGTGCTGGGTCCCGACTGTCTCGCTGAGGGCGTCGACCTGAGTTACCTGTCGTTTATCCTCTTTATCGCTGTCATCGCAGGTATGGTGCAGCTGGTGGAGATGACGGTCGAGAAGTACTCGCCCTCGCTCTACGCAGCCCTGGGTATCTTCCTGCCGCTGATTGCCGTGAACTGCGCCATCATGGGTGCTTCGCTCTTCATGCAGCAGCGCATCCTCATGGATCCCTCAAACTCGCAGGCCATCACCTCGATTGTCGATGCCGTTGTCTATGGCTTCGGCTCCGGTCTTGGTTGGACACTGGCCATTGTGGCCATGGGTGCCATCCGCGAGAAGATGCAGTACTCCGACGTTCCCAAGCCTCTGCAGGGCCTCGGCATCGTGTTTATCACTGTCGGCCTGATGGCTATGGCGATGATGTGCTTCAGTGGTTTGAATATTTAATGTTTAATGTTAAATGTTTCATGTAGAAAATGGCACAGTTTATAGCATATAGTATAGGAGTATTCCTCCTGGTGATCATCCTCCTGGTGATCGTCCTGCTCGTAGCGAAGAAGTATCTCTCGCCCTCGGGCAATGTGAATATCGTGATCAACGGCGACCGTACTATCTCTGTAGCCCAGGGTAACAACCTGATGGCGACGCTCAATCAGAACGGCATCTTCCTGCCTTCTGCCTGTGGTGGTAAGGCCTCTTGCGGACAGTGTAAGGTTCAGGTTCTTGAGGGTGGGGGCGAGATCCTCGACTCTGAGAAGCCTCACTTCACCCGTAAGCAGATCAAGGACCATTGGCGCTTAGGTTGTCAGTGCAAGGTCAAGGGCGACCTGAAGATCCATGTCGACGAGTCTATCCTTGGCGTTAAGGAGTACGAGTGTACCGTTATCTCTAATAAGAACGTGGCTACGTTCATCAAGGAGTTCAAGGTACAGTTGCCTAAGGGCGAGCACATGGACTTCCTGCCTGGCTCTTACGCTCAGATCAAGATTCCTAAGTTCGACTGTATCGACTACGATAAGGACATCGACAAGTCTCTCATTGGCGACGAGTATCTGCCCTCTTGGGAGAAGTTCGGTCTGTTCCCGCTGAAGTGTAAGAACCCCGAGGATACCATCCGTGCCTACTCAATGGCCAACTATCCTGCTGAGGGCGATGTCTTCATGCTGACCGTTCGTATTGCTACGCCTCCGTTCAAGCCCGATCGCAGTGGCTTCATGGATGTCAACCCAGGTATCGCTTCGTCTTATATCTTCTCGCTGAAACCAGGCGACAAGGTGATCATGAGCGGTCCTTTCGGCGACTTCCATCCACATTTCGATTCGAAGCGCGAGATGATCTGGGTTGGTGGTGGTGCCGGTATGGCTCCATTGCGCGCACAGATTATGCACATGACGAAGACGCTGCACACGACAGATCGCGAGATGCACTACTTCTATGGTGCACGCGCCCTCAACGAGGTGTTCTATCTCGACGACTTCCTGGGCTTGGAGAAGGAGTATCCCAACTTCCATTTCCACCTGGCTCTCGACCGTCCAGATCCTGCAGCCGATGCAGCAGGCGTGAAGTACACCCCGGGCTTTGTCCATCAGGTGATGCTCAACACCTATCTGAAGGACCACGAGGCTCCCGAGGATGTCGAGTACTACATGTGTGGTCCTGGCCCGATGTCAGCAGCCGTTGTCTCTATGCTCGACTCCCTCGGCGTCGATCCCGAGTCGATCATGTACGATAACTTCGGTGGATAATTAGTGAATCGACATCTATAACATACATTGGGCTTGCAATCACTGCAAGCCCAATGTATTTCAAAAGCATTTGTGTTGTTGTAAAATTCTGAAAATAAATAGAATTTTTCCTCCAAAAGTACTGCACTTTCAAAAAAATGCAGTATATTTGCAGCCAAAGAGCAATTAATATGGGTGTAACATTCGACGATACAGAGAAGAAATTCGTGTTCGATTTCGAGCACGATGGTGCTGAGGACATTGTCAGTCTGACTGGCGATGGCTATCAGGTAGAGGCCTTTGGTAAGTGCTTCTACTATGGTTATGAATTCTCTGATCTGGTGGAAAGTTCTGTACGTACTGCTTTTATTAAATATGTGAAATTCACAGAGGCATTGCAGGATACACCTGATTTGACTAACTTCATCAAGAAAGCCATTGACAATCTCGACAAGCATATCAACCTGTATGATTATGATTTGGTCGTTATGCCAGAATCGTCGAGTAAAGTCAACCAATATATGTTGCGCTATATTTACAGGTTTGCACAGCCTACCCTGAGAAAGATGGAGTTGGTAAAAGCACTTCCATCAAACATATCGTTCGACATGGATGGTTTTGAACAGTCATATTTGAATGATGTGTTAGAGAATGGCCGGCCTCGTTATACTGAGGCTCAGAAGGAAGAAGTCAGGCAGTCTATCAACAACATGCTTGAGCTCATACACCAAAAGGACTATTTCACAATAGCCAAAGATGTCAAGAAGAGCCGTTTCCGTCCTTACATGATTCAATTTCTGAAGTTTGCATCAGAATCTGACAGAGAGCTTTATGCAACTATCCGTAAACAGAATGTATTGGTGATTGACGATGTGACTACCAGTGGTTCTACGTTGAATGAGATTCTTCGCTCTCTTCGGATAGTCAATGACGACAACAACATTACCATCTTCAGTCTCATTGGTCGCAAAGATCTGATGGCCGATTCTTTCTAAGAAATACCCCCTGCCACACCTAATATAAAACCTTATTGGGCTTGCATCACTACAAGCCCAATGGATGTCAAAACCATTTGTGTTGTCGCCAAATAGGGGCTTATTCTGCAAGAAACCTCTAAAGCGCAAATAATCAAGCATCCTTCCAGACGCCTGATTATCCATTGAGTATTACATTTACCACGACCAGATGTCGTCACTGGAGTTATTGCTATAGTGCTCAGTGTTTGTGGTGCCAAAGTAATCGGTAGATGACGACGATGATCCCCAAGTGTTGCCGTAAGAATCCTCATGAGTAGTTCTTGTCGTTCCAAAGTAGTCAGTATTACTTCTAGATGAACCAGTGGAATTTCCATAAGAATCGTAGTAGTCAGTCCTGGTTGTACCAAAGTAGTCCGTATTTGATCTACTTGATCCAGTCGTATTGCCATATCTGTCACGATGGGTAGTGGTGGTATTTCCAAAATAGTCAGTCGAACTGGTAGAGGTTCCGATGGTATTACCATAACGATCTCTGTGCGTGGTGGTAGTTGTTCCGAAATAGTCCGTTGACGAAGTAGAGGCTCCCGTTGTCTGACCATAGCGGTTGCTGTGGGTTGTGGTAGTTGTACCAAAGTAGTCCGTGTTAGATCTTGAACTACCTACGTTGTAACGCTGTGCGTTTGCTGCGATGGCGATCATGACTGTCATCAGTGTCATCATAAACTTTTTCATAATTCTAATTTTTTAATTGTTACTACTAATTTGTTGTTCTTTGTCTCTTTATACCCTAAAAAGTCAAAAGGTAACCACTAAAAACAAATTTTTTTCGATTTTGACGCAAAAATATTAAAAACGCCCATGAAACTCAAGCATTTTCAAATAACAAGCCTTGTGAAACGCACTTTTTTCATTGATAACTTGCAATCTTCACAATTTCTTTTTATTTTTGCAAAGAAATGTAGAACTATAAATTTTACTCAATATGAATAAAACAAAATACTATTTATTCCTAATAATATTTATAGGTAACAGCTTATCGTCATTTTCTCAAAGTTCAAAAGATGTATCTGAATTGATAGATAGCGTAATGTACAATGATAGCCTTTCAGCATATTATGGGGGGAAAGGTGACCTCAGAAAAGCGCGAGAGTATGCAAGTAGAAATGTAGCTATTAATAGTCTATATGGTAATAAAACTGTTCCTTATGCTATCTCTGTTGTAAAACTATCGAAATACATTCCCCTTAATGAGGAAGATGAATACAAATCACTTGCTGAAGAAGGTTTGGCTATATTGAAGGACTCTCTAGGCTTGCAGTCTCCAATTTACACCAGATATCTATTAGGACATGCATGGAGGCATTATAATACCAATAAGATACAAGAAGCTTGCAATATAATTAAAGATGTAGCAGAGGGCGGATTTGTTAGTGAAGATCCTCTCATGGGGCACCTTTATTATTCTTATGCTCATTTCTTACGTGACAATGGAGAAATAGATAAAGCGAGAGAATACGCAAAGAAGGCGGAGGTTTTTTATGAAAATCATAAGCTATGGTCAGAAGACTATTATGCTCTTACACTAACAGATTTAGCTTTCTTAAATGCTCCAACTTCTAACGATAGATTTAACTATCTCAACAAGGCAAAAAACAATATTGAGCAATATAAGGGTAAGGAGAGTATTGAATATCTTAATATTACCTTGGATATTTCTTATGCCTATCGAGGTATAAATCAATTAGACAAAGCCTTAGAGTATGCACAGCTTGCAAAAGAAATTGGAGAGAAAATAAAAAGTTTGGACTATCCCTCATATCTTTATACACTGGAATATATGTCAAATGTTTACTCCGACATGAAGCAATATAATGAGGCAATTGCTAATGCAGAGGAATGTTTGACTCTTATGAAAGAGAGGAAAGATATAGCTATAGAAGACAGATTACCAACTTTAGACAGCCTCGTTGTGTATAATTGGAATTTATCAAATGTAGAAAAAGCAAATATATATGCAAAAGAGGCATATCTCATTCGTAAAAGTTCAAATATCTCAGGAGATGAAATGGTAAAAAACCTTTTCTATTTAATTCATTCGAATTATTTTCTCAAGAAATATGAGGACTGCGTGAATAACGTAAAAGAGATCCAGATTATTTATGGAGATCAGTATTCTTTGAGCTATAAGCATTACTTTGATGATATGGAGGTATTAAGGAATTCATATTATACAATGCAGATGTATAAAGAAGCTCTTGAAGTATCGAATGAAATACTAATGACCTATAAGAAACTATTGGGAGAAGATGATGATTATTATGCAAACACGTTACTCTTCCATGCAACCATAATTACCCATTTAGGCGATTATGACAAATATCATGAATGTAGTCTTAAAGTGCTAGATATTTACAAAAGAACACATGGCGAATTTAGCCAAGAATACCTATCTATTCTTACCGCCACCGCTAAAGGATTCTATGATAAAGGATTTGAAGATGCATATTCATTATTTAAAGAATCGTCAGAGCTATCGTTAAAATTATTTGGCAAGCGTAACCCGCTTTTTGTATATAATTATTTAAACGCGATGGCCTTATGGGTAAACTTTAAGGGAGTTTTCTTGGACGACTATAGACTTGACGATATGTATAAGTACTTACATTTTTATAATGTATTATGCAATTTTAATCATGACGAAGGAAAACAATGGGGCAAGATAAAATCTACATTTGAAACTAAAATACTTGCAGCATTACCTAGTATTCTTCAGAAATACAATAATGACCCACAGTCTATTGATGCGATCTATAACAGTCTACTACTATTGAGATCAAGACAAGCCGAGATAAGTGAAATTAAATCTCAGATTAAAAAAGAATTGGGTAGTGAATCTGAGAAGAAGTTAGATGCGCTCAGTTTAACAAATAGTAATTATTTTAAAAGCACAGATTCTGAGGTAAAAGATTCTCTATATAACAAATCAATTGAAATTACAAGTGAAATATCACAGAAGTCGCCTACATTCAAGAAATTTGCGAATAACAGTATAACAACCGATTTGTTAAGAAGTAACTTGAAAGAATATGAGGTTGTAATCGATTATCTGTGCCTAAATAAATATAGGGATGGATATACTGATTACATCGTAGTAATTGATAAGAGTAAAGATTGCCCCAATTTTATTCCAGTAGATAATGCTCCAGAACAGATTCGACAAATATGCAGTTCTTATAAAACATCCTATTTTATTATTGATAATGATTCTCTAATATCCAATTTAGGCATAGATGTTACGAAGATAAAATGTATTATAGGATATGAATTATCTATTGAACATATTCTAAATAGGAACAAGAAAGGTCTGGAGACAAGCCTAGTTCCTGTCATTCAGAAAGGAAATCAACAAAATGCTTTCACTTCTTCATATGATGAATTTGAAAAAGGGGTGAATCTTTACAAAAAGAAAGAATACGAGGAAGCAATAAAATCCTTTTATCTAAGCGATTCACTCATGTATGTCGCCAAAGGTGAAAAAAGCAACTACTTTGGGCATGGAAAACAATGGATAGCAAGTTGCTTACATTATTTGGGTAATGATACTATAGCAAGAAGATATAGTCAGTATTATAACCTACCCCCCATTGATATGAGACAAACGGTATTGTCTGATTCTATCTTGGATGTTGCATCAAATCTATACGATAATGGACATAAGAAGGAGGCTTTAGAAAAATACATAGAAGCTTCTATAATAGAGAAAACAAATCTAGGGGAAAATTTCTGGTATGCTAATACCATTAGTCTATGTGCAGGAATATGCAATGAATTGGAAGAATTTGAGAAAGCAATCGATCTCGAATTGAAAGCAATAAGGATTAGGGAAAAGAGCCCAGGTGTGGATCATATTGATTATTATTGGTCTCTTAATAATTTGTTCAAATCATATGTTGGTTTCGGGAATCTTAAAGAGTTAATAAGACATGGAGAGAGATTAATAAAGTATATGGAGGATAATAAAGAAGTAATTGGATGGTATTATAATTTCTATACTCAGTATGCAAGTACTATAGCCAGGCTGATGGCCATTGATAATGACTCTAAGAAAGCATTAATATATTGTAATAAAGCTTTGAGAACTATTGAATCACAAATAGATATACCAGAGTATTATACAAAATCACATTACGATATAATCTTTGCTTTGAATAAAATAGGAGAAGATAGCCTTGAATATGAATTATGCAAAAAAATGGTATCTTACTATGAAAAAAATCAAAATGAAAAATTAGACAATGATGATTACTCGAACATTCTTATTATGTTATCAGATCATTATTTCAATCAAGATGATTTCATTACTGCAAGTATATATTTAGAAAAAGCTTTGGATATAGCAGAAGACAAGAATAGTATTAATTATGGAATGGCATTAAGCAATCTTTCAAAATCATATAGTGAACTGGGGCGTATAGAAGAGGCTATAGAATTATCGAAACAAGCAGTAAGTTTAAGTGATTCTATAAAAGACCTCAGTGCTTATGCAAATAGGTTATTAAACCTTGCCCATTGTTATTCTAAAGCAAATAAACCTAAAGAAGCACTGCGTATTAACAAATCTTGTTATGATTTATTGAAAGATAAAATAGGTATTAATGATTATCAAACAATGGTAGCTGCAAATAACCTGGCAACTTCTTATATAGAATTGGGCTATAAAGATGAAGCCAAAAAACTATTGTTACAATTGGTAGAGCTCACAGAAAACAGCATTGATGAAAATGGAGATTTATTAAGTTCTCTATATAATAATTTAGGGACGTATTATGCGAGAAATGAGAATGATTATAAGACAAGTTTAAAATATATTTGTAAGGCATATGAAATAAGAAAGGTTCTTTATGGCGAAAATGACTTGTACACAATAGAATCACTTTATAATCAAGGTAGATGCCTACTGGATCTAGAAGAGATATCAGAGGCTGTTGCATGTATAAATAAGGCTTTAGACCAAACAAAGGACATGGTAGGTGAAAAGAATCTTCGTTACATTGAGAAACTAAGGATACTTCCTTATATTTATGGAAAAGCAGGTGATTTTGATCGAGCAATAAAAATAGGTGAAGATAGATTCTCATTAATAAAGGAAACAGTTAACGAAACTCATGGTTTATATTTAGGTGCGTTAGAGGATTTGTCAGAGTTGTATTTTTATGCAAATGATACAATGAAACTACGCAATGCTATTATTGAAGCATCCACAAACTACAGGAAAATGATTAATTCTAATTTCCCAAATTATACTTCCACAGAGAGAGCTAATGTGGTCTTTTATATGGAAAGATTCTTTGACTGGCTTTTTCCCCTAGTGTGTTATTACATGCTGCAGCCTGAGATTTGCTCAGAATTTTATAATGCTCTATTACTTAGGAAGGGGATTCTCCTTAATTCTGAAATAGAATTTGGGCGCTTAATCAGGGAGAGCGGCGATCTAGGCCTAATTAATAACTATAATGAATTAATAGCGAATAAGAATCTACTCAATAGACAATACCAATTACCAGTTGAGCAACGCATCTTTGATGTTGATTCATTAAGGCACGCCATCAATGAGAAAGAAGATTATTTGGTTTCTGCATCAAAAGAATATGGGGATTATACCAAGCGCTTCAGAATTAATTGGAAGGATATAAGAGATAAATTGAAAGATGGAGAATTAAGTGTGGAATTTGTTGAATTCTATGATACTTGTGAAATTCAGAATAGAATATATTATGCACTAGTCATCAATAAATACTCAGATAGTCCGGAACTTGTTCCTTTATGTATGGAACAACAGATTCATGAAGTCATGAAGAGTGATAATCCTGGAGGATTGTATCGATTGATATGGAATCCAATACTTCAGAAAAGTAAAAATGTTAATACACTATTCTTTTCTCCTGTAGGAATTTTAAATAATATAGGCATTGAATACGTCGATATTGATGAGCATGAGAATATCTCAGATAAATATATAATATACAGATTATCATCAACGCGAGAAATTGTAGGGAACGAAGAGATCGCCTGCAAATCAGCTGCTCTTTATGGAGGATTGGATTATTCAGTAGATACGAATGTCTTAATTGCACAAAACGAGAATTCGGGAATTGAGAATAGTACTTCCGTTATGTACAGGGGCTTATCAGACTCGTTGTCTGTGAGAAATAGTTTTGAACCACTATTTAATACGAAAACTGAGATTGCAGAAATTGACAAGACATTAAAGAAAGGAAATGTGGCAGTTTCTATGTTTAGTGACAGTTTTGGTACAGAAGAATCATTTAAGGCACTTTCAGGCAAAGGAATGAATCTCATTCACCTGGCGACTCATGGTATGTATATTGGCGCATCTGAAGCTGAATCAAAAAAGAGAGAATCAAATCTGTCGTTTATTCAGTTAGATGATAGTGGAGGTGGTCAGATTCAAGAGGATAAATCTCTTTCAAGATCTTTCTTGGTAATGTCTGGTGGAGATATGTTACCCAGGCACAAGGAGGTTCCTGATAATTTGGAAGATGGTATCCTAACAGCGTCAGAAATTTCAAAGCTAGATTTAAGAGGTCTTGATCTAGTGGTACTATCTGCTTGCCAAACAGCATTGGGTGATGTAGACAATGAAGGCGTGTATGGCCTTCAGCGTGGTTTCAAAAAGGCTGGAGCGAAGACCATGCTCATGAGTCTCGACAAAGTTGATGATGAGGCTACTAAAATATTAATGGTGGAATTCTATAAAAATCTGATGAATGGTAAGACAAAACACCAATCACTCAAGGATGCTCAGAAGAACCTCCGTCTGGTTGATAATGGGAAATACGACAAGCCTGAGTATTGGGCTTCATTTATAATGTTGGATGGTATAAATTAGGATATTGCTGGTATGAGGAGATATTCACTTTTAATCATTTTCTTGTTTTGCTTTATATCTGTTTCTGCACAAGATGTTTTTAATGAAATATCGATGAATATGATACAAAGCCTAATCACAGACAAAAATCATGACAAAGCTGATTCAGTCATAGATTATCATTTGTCTAGACCACAAAAGAAAGATGTCTCTTTCTATTTAAATCTAATGAAATGTTTTAATGGCTACAGTAAAATACGGACCTATGAAGACCCTTCGGTAATTATACCTTATTCTGAATATGGGAAAAAGGCTTTTGACTACATCAGGGAAAATTTGAATAATAATGCGCATTCATGGCAATGCTGGCCACTTTTTTCCATGTGGGCGGAAATATATAATTATCTTAATGATAGTATAATAGTTGAGGTTTCTAATTTCTCATCGATTTATTACGCCAAATATAAGGAACATGATTTGTATAGTTATTATAATGTTCTGATAAACACATATCAATACTATTGCTCAAGAGGAGAATGGGACAATGCAGCAAACGTTATGAGAAAGTATATGGATGTGGCAAACGAGTCAAAAGACACGACGGTGAGAAAGCCAATAGCAGCTGTATATATTGGAGATGCATATCTACATAGTAAAGAGTATCAGAATGCAGAATTTTACTATATGCAATCATATCAACTTTTGAAGAAGAAACATTTACGAAACCAATTGTATTGTGAAATGCTTTCCCATCTCATCATTGCTCTTTCTTTAAGTGACCAATATACCAAAGCGTTAGTATATGCTAGAGAACATAGAGATGTATGTAAGTCGTTATATGGAGAACTCTCAAAAGAATATGCTAATGCTCAAATTATGATAAGCGATGCTGAGATTGCTTTGGGAAACGTGGAAGATGCGATGAATGATTTAGAAAAGGCAGTCAATCTGTTAGAAAATATCAACACTGATGATGAATCAAGAAGACAAGAGTTAAAATTTAGGTTGAACATTATGAAAATGTATCTAAATTCGAGCAGCACAGAGATTGATAGGACTGCATCAAACATTCCATTGCTAGAAGCCTATAAAGAGACCCAAACGGGCAATGTTATAAAAGCGGTTTCATTATATAGGGATTTAATAACTTCTTTAGAGGGGGGGAAGGGTGATAATAGTATATACTGTTTTGCTGTCCAGGAATTATCTAGCATTCTATTAAAAGAAGGAAAATACGCAGAGGCAGATAAACTAATGAATCATTCGTTAGAATACATTAAAGGAACGAAGTATACCTCCGATGAAATACGAATCCTTTATTTGACTAAAGGTTTGGTACTCCATTCTATCCATAACGTTAAAGAAGCTTTGCGTTGGTATAATATGGCAAGAACTACTTATACAGAAGTAGAAAAGAGAACAATAGGATATGGTCGTTTACTCTCTAATATTGCGTTATGTCTAGACCCTCAAACAGAGATTGATGCGATGAAAATTATGGCAGAAGAAGCAAATGAAATATACACATCGGCTTTAGGTAAATATAGTCCTAACAATTATGATATATTATTGGGGCTTAATAACCTAGGGTGGATATATGGAATGATGGATGATTATGACAAGAGTGCAGAAATCTTTGAATATGTAGTAAATAATTGCATATCAAAGCAGACAGAAATGATAAAATCATTGGCTCTATTTAATCTCTCTGTTATTTATTTATGTAAAAATATGCACGAGAAAGCCGAAACATGTTTGGATCAGGCATATAAGTTGAAGAACCCCATGCAGTATATAATATCCATGGATTTATATTCATTATTAATAAAATGTTTAAAGAAAGATATTAATGTGGCTTCATATCTGAACAGTTTTAATTCAGAAGTTAAGAATAGTATTGCAAGTGTGTTTGGACAATTTTCAGAATTAGAAAGAGATAGTTATTGGGTACAATATTCTCGTTATCTATCGTTATGTAATAACTATGTTGCTATGAATTTCAAAGAATCATTACCAACTGCAATGGCATTTGATAATGTTCTATTTACCAAAAGCATGCTTCTTAACTCTGAGAAGTTTTTGGAAAGTGCTGTTAAAAATAGCAATAACAAAGATGCTCAGAATAACTATTTATCGATTAAAGATTTGAAAAAGAGATTATCTGGAAAGGAAATTTCTGCGGACTCAATAAGTATAATTATTGATAGTATAAGTAATCTTGAGAAAATTATAATTAGTTCTATTCCAGATTTTAGTTCAAAACTCTTTGCTCAATTCAAAACAATGGAAGATGTAAAGAGTATGCTGTCTGATAATGAAATCGCTTTGGAATTTACTTTGCTTCCTCATATTCAGTTTCCTATAGAAAAAACGACCTATCATTTGGGAGCTTTCATTTTGTCAAAAGATAGCACAGATCCTATTATAGTTGAATTGTGTCCCAATAACGAATTGGAGAATTTGTTTAGTAAAGCAAATGCAACACAACAAGTAACTATAGATAGTCTATATAATATCTCAGACACAAGATTGTTCCAAATGATATGGTCAAAATTGTTGTCATTCATCCCGTCAGGCTCCACAATTTATTATTCCCCTTCTGGTTCTCTAAATAAGATCAATCTCTCTGCTATTTCTGATGGATCAAAACGATTATCTGAGATCTATCGCATGTACGAGGTTTCGACCACTGCCAATATAGGTATAATAAAAAATAATGTTTTCAACATTAAAAGTGCAGTAATGTATGGCGATATTAATTATTTTGAAGATATCGATCAGATGGCATATAACTCTTCAAACTATAATTACTATTCATCAGGAGATTTTTTAGCTACTCGTTCACTATCGCGAGGTACATGGGATTTGTTACCAGGTACTAAAGTAGAGATTACTTCGATAGCGGCATTAATGAGTGAAAACGGGATACATCTAACTATTTATGATCAAAATAAAGCTAATGAAGAGTCTTTTAAATCATTGGATGGTAAAGCTCCTGATATTGTACACGTATCTACTCATGGCTTTTATTATTCTTCCAACGATATAATTTCTTCAAACTACTTCATTGGCCATATCTCATATACACAGAAAGAGCTTTCGATGTTCCATAGCGGTCTTCTTTTTGCTGGCGCTAATAATGCTTGGCTAGGGAAGCCAATACCTAATGGAGTAGAAGATGGAATCTTAACTGCAGATGAGATATCACGAATTGATTTGAGCAATAACAAACTGATGGTTTTGTCAGCTTGCGAAACCGGTTTGGGAGATATTGATAGTATTGATGGCGTTTTTGGACTTCAACGTGGATTAAAAAGGGCTGGAGCAAATACGATTTTAATGTCTTTATGGAAAGTCCCAGATGAGGAAACAACATTCTTAATGACCATCTTCTATAAGTATCTTTTGGATGGGAAAAGTGCCCATGATTCATTACTGCTTGCTCAGAATGAACTAAAAGAAATGGGTAAATCTCCTTATTATTGGGCTGGCTTTATTTTACTTGATTAACTATAAATCCCACTTGTCTGGATCAAGGAATGCAACATTCCCACAATGAGGACAAACATATTTGAACCTTTGTGTACTCTTTCCTAAAGATGTATCTGTTGTCTCTCCACATTTTACCATTTTATGGTGGCAACTGCAAATTATATCATCATTCATAGATTTAAAAATTTTGTAGTTATTCTTATTCTTTTAATTTCTTCAAAATCTCCTCGGCTCTAGCAGCGATAGGCGCATCTGGATTCTCCTTTACAAGTTTCTCCAATATAGGAATGGCCATGTCTGTTTGGTCATCCTTGATATATGCGAGGGCGAGGTTCATGGCTATGTCGTTGGCATAGGCTGAATAGGTGAAATCGGATTCGAGGTTAGCATAGATGGGTTCCAGAGTCTCAATGATAGTACTCATGTTGCGCTGCTCCCTTATATTATTAAATAAGGTGTAGAGATTAGCAACAGTTGTAGAATCCAAATCACCACGAGCGTATTCACTCATGCTGTACTCGTTGCAATATGGTGATACGATGCCAGACAACTCATTGTACCGCTGGTCTTTAGAGTAACCAAAGAAGATGGCAAAGACTGCAGCGATAGACGAAACCCACCATAAGAGGGTACGTGCCTTACTCTTTGTGCTATTCTGGATAAGCAGTTTCTCCTGATTTGCGTTTTGGGTACGAATACCCTTGATAAGAGATACTGTAGCCAGTACCTGAGCACGAAGTTCAGGGTCAGCTTTAATGTCTTGTTTGAAAGCAGCCTCTTCCTCTTCTGTCATCAAACCACGAACAAACGCATCGATGCGATCATTAATGGACTGCTGTAATATCTCGTTGTCCTTATCCATAGATTTTATTCTTTAATTCGTTGTATTTATCTGTAAACTTCTTTATACATTTGTATTTTTGGGCCTTCACAGAATTGGCATCAGAGAAGCCAAACATATCTGCAATGGTTGAGGTAGAAAAGTCATTCCAATAGTAGCCATGCAGAATGTTCTTGCAGGTATCAGTCATTGAGGCAATGATATTGTTAACAAGCATCTCCATGCGCACCTTTCTGTTCTCTTCCTCTGTATCCATGCAGAAACCATATAGTTGGTCTATCTTATCATCTCTAACCTCATTTCTGTTTGAAATTCTATTCTCATCAATAAGTGGCATCATCTTACTCTTCTTACCAATGAACTTCAATGTCTGATTGATGCAGACCTTCATAAAGTAAGTGCCCAAAGAACTGGTAAGACTTGTAAGTTTCCCTTCGCGAAGATTCAAGAACAAGGCCATTGAGGCTTCTTGGAAAATGTCATCCAGATCATCATCCGAGACGGAATAATTCTTTCGCAGATATGTCTGAATCTTACCTTTCTCGCCAGAGATAAAGCGATTCAAGTCTTGATTCTGCAATGATATCTCTTTTGCCATGTTAGAAACTTGTTTCAGTTACTAGATTCTGATTGTTGGGCCAGCAACCATCATTCATGATGGCAGCTTTGACGCTACTCAGGAATTCGTTCGCATTAGTGGATATTTGCTTGGCCTTTAAAGCTTGTGCGATATTGTATGATAGTGGGCCATAGCGTTTGTCCTTTACCTTTATCTCCATATTCACTTGTTCTGGGCGACAGGCTTCCAAGTACATCACATGCGACATCTTGGGAGTCGCATCCACTTTATAATGGGATTTCTTTTGGGTTGAAGGTTTGAACACCTTATTATTATATGTAAAGCCTACCTTGGTGCCTCTTACCGTCTCATCGTTAGCTCTTGAAGAGGTGCCGGCATGACACGCATCGATTACAACATAGAGAAAACCTGTGGCTCCGATTTTCGCTCTTAACTTCTTTATATACGTGTTCAGTTGATCATCGAGCAGATGGTTCTTTCCCTCATATACGTCTTTCTTGTAATTCTTATAAGCATCAATGGGTATGATAGCTTCATCCCATCCATCCTCTTCATCACCATTAAGATCTTCTACGGGCTGACCATGTGCAGAGAAATGAAGATATACGAGATCCCCCTTCTTTGTCTGTTTTGTGAAGGTTGAGAGTTGGGAAGTAATATTCAGATAAGTGGCCTGTTCATCTAATAGCGTGGTTAAATAAAAACCTTGTTTTTTCAAAATAGGACTCAAAAGATTGATATCTTCCACTCCATTGATGTTGTTCCACTGATAACCAGTCAAGGCTGTATCATAATGGGATATACCCACCATGAAAGCCCTTTTCCGCTGGGCATTTCCAACGATTCCGACCATGATAAAAAGGTCTATTATCAGTAGTAATTTTCGCACCATAAAGAAATATTTTGGGCAAATATACAATTTTTTTTTGAATTAGCGGTTACCTTTTCATTTTTTCTAGTATAAAGAGGCAAAGAAACAAAATAATAACAATTTAAAATTTTAGAATTATGAAACGAGTATTTTTACATTCAAAGAAAGTGATCGCTAACCACTGGTTTATCATTGCTATTGCATGGGCTGTGTCCTTTGTATTTGGTATTATCGCTTTCCTGGCATTCCTTATTTATTCTTTGACCTTCTCAGAAGATCCGGTAGATGTAAAGGACATTATGAATAACTTCAGCGAAGAGGAGCTTAATATCATCCTTGCTGAAACGGTAGATGAGAGCGTATCAGATGAGGAGTACCTCCAGAAACTGGCCAGTTATCAGTGCTATTTCTGCCCAAAGAAAGTTGATAGCATTACGATGTGGAATGGTTCTGAGGTGACAAATGACTCCTACATTATGTACTATGAGGTTAAGAAGCAGTTTGAGAATATCATTCCTGAAAAGCTTAGGAAGGTTATCGTTTCTCAGATCGATAAGTCCAGCGTACAGACCTTCCGTCTGGCTCGCTCACATAGGAATATGGTATTCCGATATACATCGCGCGAGACTGGTGAGAATCTTGATATCGTTATCAGTAATCAGGAACTGAAGGCTGCATAAGTTAATGAGGAGTAATAATAACAATTTAAAACTATACAACTATGGCACTATTTAATATGTTCAACAACAAGAAGGTCGCAAACAGCGACGTGAACGTGATTCCTCTTGAGATCAATGATGAGCAGGAGGTCAACAATGAGAATCCTGTAGAGGAACCAAAGGAAGAAGAGGAAGGTAAGAAGAATCTCATCACGATTACCTGGGGAACAGGAATGCCTATCGATGTCATCTTCAACTTCATCCACAAGAACTTCGAGGAGGAAGGCTTCCAAGATGCACTGGTCAACTCAGACATCTCTTATCGAGACATTAAGGAGAATATAATCCGTAGCGATCTGGAGATGCTTTTCAAGAGGATTACCCTTCGTTACAAGAGTGATGTCAGAGGGTTGGAATTCAAGATCGAGAATGCTCGTAAGGCTTATGCCCTGTCTGCAGCAGCACAATTGGATTCGCTGAAACAGACTTACGAGGAGCATCTGTCTGAGATCGAGGAGATGCAGAGATTACTCATGGCTGACGATCCTAAGATGACCACTATGATTGAATCTTATCGCAGAGGTTTTTTGAAGGGCATTACAGCTGCTACGCTCAAGTATATTGAAAACAAATAAAACGGATTGGATTATGAAGACTTTATCAGATATAGGATGCTTTCTCATTGGATGGAATAAGGAAATTCTGAAAGAATGTGGCGAGGCAAGTCATCGCCAGTACAGAAAACTTCTCTCAGCTATTTGTATCATGATGCTTCTCTGGGGTACAATAGGCTTCTGCTTTGCTGACAGATACATCAATATCGAATCTACAGTACTGAAGATAGGTGTTTCTCTAACCTTCATGCTGATTGTCCTCTGTGTCGAACGTGTGATTATCCTAACAGTAGGTAAAGCTCGCCTGATGACCACGATGAGAGTGATGCTAGCCTTATGTATGGCTTTTCTGGGAGCGTGCATCTTCGACCAGATCATCTTCCGCAATGATATCGAGCAGGCCATTCAGGAGCATCGCGAAGACGTTATCAAGGAGACTGTCACCAAGCGCCTGTTTGTCTTTGAAAATGATATCCAACGAATAACTCATGACATGGATTCGTTGAGTAAGGCAACGATAGTCATTGGCGAGCAGCTACAGAAAAGGCCAACAATCAAGGGTACAAACGTAACAACTCAGGAACAGGTTGTCATGGGTGAAGATGGAACTCCAAAGAAGGTAAAGACACAATCTGTGAATACTGTTACTATGGCTAATCCGCTGGCTGAACAGTTGAAGGCTAATAACGAACAGATCCAGATCTACGCCAATCAGTTGGAGCAGCTGCGTCAGGACAAGAAAGACATTGCAGAGAAAACCACAGCAGAGGTGAATCAGCGAGCACCAGGATTTATTGAGGAACTTGAAGCCACTCTTCATGTAGTGTCGCAGAGCCCAGTATCACTGGTATTCTACATCATCCTCTTCTGCTTCCTGACATTCTTAGAGCTCTTTGTCCTCACTATCAAGATGGGTGACAGCAAATGTGATTACGATCTGATCGTAGAGAATCAGTTGAACCTGAAGAAGAAATTAATGGAGCAGACATCACAGAGCCTGCTCATGAAAAAAGCAGCATAGTATTAACATTTTAAAAATTACAATTATGGCAAGAGATTTTTTTGATGACTCTTATGAGGAGTATGATGATTATGAGTGTTGTGGTTATGAGTGGACGGAAGAAGATTCCTGGGACGCTCTGACTGATGGAATGTATGGCGAAATGCCAAAGACTCCTTGGGAGTATGATGCAATGATGGATGCTTTGGGATTTTAATAAGTAAAACAATGGAAAAGCAAATTAAGCAAATGATCTCAAAAGAATTGGAGCAGTTTCATTGCTCCATTCTTTTAGACGAAGTGAAAGAGAAAGTACGAAAACTCAAAGCGTATGGCGTTGAGGATGCAGAGATCGCAGCAGTCTTGAATGAGGAAGAACTGTTCCCTCAGCTATTAGTGACGGAAGATTACAAGGTCGTGCTTTCTGGAGATAAACCTACAGAAGTAGAAATGGAACCGTTGGTTAAGGCTGTATATCTTCTTTTTCTCTCACATCCTGAGGGCATTATACTGAAATATTTGCCTGACTACCGTAGAGAACTAACAAGTATATATCTGCTTTTGAGACCCTATGGTCTTACAGATAGGGTAAAGAAGAGTATAATGGACGTTACAAATCCTACTCAGAACTCCATTAATGAGAAGTGTACTCGGATTCGCAAACAATTTTCTTCTCTGTTGCCCAAAAGCGTAGCTAGATATTACTCGATTTCAGGTAAAAGGGGTGAGGTAAAGAAGATAGATCTTGTGCGAGCTAATGTGATATGGCAATGCAAATTACCTGGTTCGCAAGGCTTGTGAAAATTATTTTCTTTATTAATTTGGAATTAGTTTTTATCTTTGCATCTATATTATTTTATGAGCTATGACAGATTACGAGTACATTATTAAACAAGCGAAGAATCTCTATTATACTCAATGGAGCGAAGAGGAATTACGGAAATGCGTGGACATGTTGCCAGCGCTTGAACGCGAAGAACTTGTGTCGTTGAGCCATTGTAAATGGATCAAGAAGGTGATGAAAGAAGAGATCTTTAAGATTTTGTATATGGATCGCCTGGGTGAGCGAGAAGAGCGTTTCAAGGAGATGTCAACAAACGAACTCATTAACGAATTTGAAGATAAGAGCTGTGGAAGCAGATCCCTTATCAGGCAAGAATTGAGGCAAAGATACAAAAATGGTTTTGAAGATGACAAAATCAAGATTGCTGCTATCTTTAGGAATGGTACATTGGGTGACCAACAATGGCTAGAGATGCAAATGAGAAGAGGTGGCTATGGAAGCGCAGAATTACCTTTTTAGTTATGCAAGGACAAAGATACAATAACAGATGTTATGATGAAGAAGTTTATATTGGTTATAGCGTCATTCGTGGTTGCACTGATGGTAGTTGGGGCGTTTTGGCATCTGAATGTCCAAAAAGAGCATGCTTTCGACTATTACCAGAAGGAGCTGGCTAAGCGGGATAAGAAGATAAGGCAGATGGAGGACTCCATACATCATCTGGGTGCTAGAGTGGAGATATACGAAATAACTTTTGATGCACTACGTGAGGTGGATTCTGCAACAGTGGATAGAGTTCTTCATACGATATGGAATATTCGAGAAGAATAAAAAAACTCGCAAGCCTTGCGGAGATTTGGAAGTGTGGGAGAAGTTTTGTAACTTTGTAGCCGAGATTAAATAAAGCATAGATTATGGGTGAGGAATTGATAGAGTTTGATGGGATTAAAGATACGATGCAGGGCATCATCAAGGTGATTGGCGTTGGTGGTGGTGGCTGTAATGCTGTGCGCAACATGTATCTTGAAGGTGTAGAGGGCGTGTCTTACGCTGTCTGCAACACGGATAGTCAGTCGCTGAAGGCATCACCTGTGCCAGTGAAGCTCCTTTTGGGAGATTCCGGACTTGGTGCTGGTGCGGACCCACAATTGGGCAAACGAGAGGCTGAGGCTAACATCAATGACATCGTGAAACTGCTCTCCGATGGTACCAAGATGGTGTTCGTAACTGCAGGTATGGGTGGTGGCACGGGTACTGGAGCAGCACCTGTTATCGCAAGCGTGGCCAAGGATATGGGTGTCCTGACGATTGGTGTGGTGACGATTCCCTTCTACTTCGAGAAGAAAAAGAAGATCATCAAAGCCCTTAAAGGTGTCGACGAGCTGCGAAAGAATGTGGATGCAATCTTGATTGTCAACAACGAGCGTCTATGCGACGTTTACTCTAACTCGGAAATCTCCATCAAGGAGGCCTTCCAGCGAGCAGACAATATTCTGAAAGATGCTGTGAAAGGTATCTCGGAACTCATCACCGTTCATAGCGATGGTAGTATCAATCTTGACTTCCGCGATGTGGAGACTACGATGAAGGATGGTGGTGGCGCCATCATGGCCATGGGGCGCGCCAGTGGCAAAAATCGTGTGGAAAAAGCCATTCTTGATGCCTTGGATTCTCCCTTGCTCTATGGCAACGACATTGGCAAGGCCAAGCGTATCCTCTTTAATATATATGCGAGCGAGGAGCATCCTATCTTTGTCAGTGAGATGCAGGAGATTGACGATTTCTTCGATCAGCTCGATCCCAATATCGATGTGATTTGGGGTACATCAACGGATGATACTTTGGGCGAAGACGCGAAGGTGACAATCTTGGCTACAGGCCTTGAAGATGATCTGCGCACTGAGGTTCAGGCTGATGTACATCTTGATGTCGATGATTTCTACGAGGATCTGATACCCAAACTCTATAAGCCTGCCAAGAAAAAGAAGGTAGCAGAGGTCATCACACAAGAACTGCCTTTTCAGGTAGAGCCAGCTCCAGAACCTGAGCCTGCCCCTGAACCAGAACCTGAGCCAGAGCCTGAGGAGGACACAAAACCAACGATTCTGAATCGATGGAAGGCTTGGATTGATAGTTTTATGAAGGAAGATCCGAATGAATGAACAACTGACACCTGAGGAGAGAGCCTTGGAGGTGAAGCGTCTCGTAGGGCAGCTACAAGCAGAGGGTAGGAGTGACCTTTTGCTGAAAGCCCTTGGTGTACCCTTGCTCGAAGAGTTGCGCATCGAGGCTGCCAAGGGGAAGCTGAGCCGTCTTCTCATCACCAAGGACTACCGATTCATTCTTGAAGATTATAATCGTCAGGAGGTGGAGCTTCAGCCTGTGCATAAAGCCGTCTATCTGCTCTTCCTGGCGCATCCTGAAGGAA
>JAEEGJ010005228.1_pt1 | contig 41515 bp, 47 predicted proteins | sample 8958761 | NCBI WGS metagenome assembly JAEEGJ01 (sample SAMN16246546, study PRJNA631951) | gut metagenome | biome: gut microbiome; feature: rumen; material: RS-attached | host: Bos | place: Iran: Karaj | collected 2018-10 | reverse complement strand
GTGCTCGCCCTCGAGCACTGGGAATACGTCCTCTGGCGCCTGCTGGAGGGCGCCGGCCTCAGCGGGCCGACCTTCGAGAAACTCGTCGCCCTGCTGCGCCGCTACAAGGAGGAGCCGCGCGGCACCGTCACCATCGGAGGCAAGACCTTCGAGGGCACGGGCACGGTCCTTCGCATCGAGAAGGAACTGATTATTCTTCCGTGATATAGACGTCGTCGCCGGGCTCGGCGAAGAAGAACTCTTCGCGCGCAAAGCGCTCCAGCGAATCGCGGTCGCCGGTCATCACCCGGATCCGGCGGTCGAGCTCCGCGTTTTCCTGCCGGTAAAGCTCGATCTGGCGCTGCTGGCGACGCAGCGTGATGCCGGCCTGCACCCAGTTCACGAGGTTGTCTTTCTTCAGGAACATGAAGAGCAGGAAGATCACCGTGGCGACGATGGCATAGCGCAGGAAGGAGCGCTGCTCCTTCTTGTTCCCGTCCTTGTCGCGGTTCCAGAGATCTTTGGTGTATTTGGCCATAATTATTTGCACAAAAATAACTATTTTTGCATACAATCTAAAACTATCTCTGCATGAAACCTACTCTTCTCGTCCTCGCCGCAGGCATGGGCAGCCGCTATGGCGGCCTCAAGCAGATGGACGGCCTGGGCCCCAATGGCGAGACCATCATCGATTATTCCATTTATGACGCCGTGCAGGCCGGTTTCGGCCGTGTCGTCTATATCGTCCGCGAGTACTTCCTCGAGCAGTTCAAGGAAGCCGTGGCGAAGAAATACAGCCACGTCAAATGCACCGACGGCTCCCCGCTCGAGTTCGTCTTCGTGACGCAGGAGCTCAACAAGATCCCGGCCCGCTTCACGCTCAACCCCGAGCGCCAGAAGCCCTGGGGCACCGCGCACGCCATGCTGATGGCCGCCGAGGTGATCCACGAGCCGTTCGTCGTCATCAACGGCGACGACTACTACGGCCGCGAGTCCTTCCGCATCGCCGCCGACTGGTGCCGCGCCCACGAGAAGACCACGGGCGTCTATGCCATCGTCGGCTTCGAACTGGACCACACCCTGAGCGAATCGGGCGGCGTGTCCCGCGGCATCTGCCACTACGACGCACAGCAGCACCTGACCGACGTGGTCGAGCACCTCGACATCCGCCAGGGCGCCGACGGCGTGGTCCGCGGCGAGAATTCCGCCACGGGCGAGCAGGTCGTGCTCCAGGGCAAGGACCTCTGCTCGATGAACATGTGGGGCTTCACCCCCGACTATTTCGCGAAGAGCGCCGCCATCTTCGAGACCTTCCTGGAGCAATACAGCCAGGAGCTCAAGAAAGAATTCTATATCCCCTACGCCATCGACTGCATGATCCAGGACGGCAGCGTCCAGTGCGACGTCCTCTCCACGCCTTCCCGCTGGTTCGGCGTGACCTACAAGGAAGACCGGCCGGCCGTGGTCGAGAGATTCGCCGAACTGGCCCGCGAGGGCGTCTATCCCACCCCGCTTTATCAATAACCGCCATGGAACGGATCAAACCCAAGAACTACAACTTCCTGGAGAAGTTCTCGTATTATCAGCCGGGAATCGGCGGCATGTTCGCCCTGCTCGGCATGCTCCTGCTCGGGTCCCTGGTGGCCAATGTCATCGCCGTTCCCCTGATCGGCGTATTCGGCGGCATCAACGAAATGGGCGATGCGTTGCTGTACGTGCAGTTCATCTCCTATCCCCTGATGTTCATCCCGCCGATGCTCTTCGCCGCCGCACAGAGCCGCAACAACAGTTTCAACAAGACGGGAAGCCGGCTGGACAACAACCATTTCCAGCCGCTGGGCCTCGCCCTCTGCGCCGTCCTGGTGGTCCTGGGCACGCTGGCCGTGTCTTACTGCGGGGATGCGCTCACGGAGCAACTGCCGGAGATGCCGGCATTCCTGGAGGAGGCCCTCAAATCGCTCACCACGGGCGACAACCTGGTGATCAACTTCATCATGGTCAGCATCTTCGCGCCATTCTTCGAGGAGTGGCTCTGCCGCGGCATGGTGCTCCGCGGGCTGCTCGCCAACAAGATGAAGCCGGTCTGGGCCATCGTCGTTTCGGCCGTGTTCTTCGGCTTCATCCACTTCAACCCCTGGCAGGCCATCCCGGCCTTCCTGATCGGCCTGCTGCTCGGCTATGTCTACTACAAGACCGGCTCGCTCAAGCTCACGATGCTGATGCACTTCGCCAACAACACGATGGCGCTGGTCCTGAGCAACCAGAATGGTCTCGAGGACGTCGAGGGCTGGGGAGACATCCTGACCGGCCCGCAGTACTGGATCATCTTCGCCGGCTGCGTCCTGCTGACGGCGCTGATCATCCTCGCTTTCAAGCGCATCCAGCTGGAGCGCCCCGAAGGGAATATCGATCCCGTCAAGCCTTTGTTTGAAGAATAGTTTCGCGCGCTGCGTCGACGTCGTGCACCCGCAGGATGTCGGCGCCGTGCAGGATTGCCAGGCGGTGAGCACGTTCCGTGTCGCCGCCTGTAAATCTTTTATCGGCCGCCCCGATCAGGATCGGGCGGTCGAAGCCGCGCAGCCAGTCGAGCTTCTCCAGGATCTCCCAGTTCTGCTCCGCCGTCTTGGCGAAACCCAGGCCCGGGTCGAGGACCCATTCGGCGATGCCGGCGTCTTCCGCCCTGCGGTCGAAATCCCGGAAGTAGTCCACCAGCGCCGGGACGACGCCCTCCGGATAATCGCAGAGCGCGTCCATCGAGCGCGGGTTGCCGCGCTTGTGCATCGCGACGTAGGGCAGGCCCAGGCGGCCGACCGTCGCGAGCATCTGCGCGTCGTCCTCGCCGGCCGAGATGTCGTTGACAAGGAAGGGGCCGGCGCAGTCGTAGACGCGGCGCACGATCTCGGCGCGTGTCGTGTCGACCGACAGCAGCGCCGGGGCGTCCCAGGCGCGCACGACGGGCTCCAGGCGGCGCCATTCCTCCTCCAAGGCGACATCCGCCGCGCCGGGGCGCGTGGACACGGCGCCCAGGTCGATGATCTCCGCTCCCGCTGCGCACAGGGAGCGGATGCGCTCCTGCGCTTCTTCTGCACGTACCCGGCTCGGAGCGAAGAAGGAATCCGGCGTCAGGTTGACGATGGCCATGATCTGGATCATAACACAAAATTAGCTTTTTTTTCGCTATATTTGTCCACATATGCTTATCGTGATCGAAGGCCTGGACGGCGCCGGCAAGTCCACCCAGGTCCGTATGTTCAGAGAATACCTCGCCGGAGTCTGCCCCACGCTCGAATACATCCATTTCCCGCGCTATGACGCGCCCGTCTACGGCGGGCTGATCGGGAAGTTCCTGCGCGGCGGCTTCGGCTCCATCGAGAGCGTGCACCCGCAGCTGGTCGCCCTGCTCTTCGCCGAAGACCGGCACGGCGCGGCACCCGACATCCGCCGCATCCTGCGCGCGGGCGGGACGGTCCTGCTGGACCGCTACGTCTATTCCAACATCGCCTACCAGTGCGCCAAGCTCGCCTCCGACCAGGAAGCCGAGGAGCTGCGCGAATGGATCAACAACACCGAATACGGGCAGTTCGACCTCCCCCGGCCGGACCTCAACATCTTCCTGGACGTCCCCATCGGGTTCGTGGAGCAGAGCCTCGCCGCCCAGCGCGGCGGCGACGACCGCGACTACCTCCACGGCCGGCAGGACATCCACGAAGCCGATATCGCCTTCCAGCGCCGCGTGCGCGAGATGTACCGCCGCCAGGCGGCCCTCGACCCGCATTTCATCATCGTCGACTGCGGCGACGCCGAAGGGCGCATGCTGCCGCCGGATGCCATTTTCAACAAGATAAAAGCTGTCTATGAGAGTTATACGGAGAATTAGCGCCGTCCTGATCGGCTTCGTCTTCTTCCTGGCGGGAGTCCTGAAAATCATGGATCCCGTGGGGGCCCGCCTCGTCGTCGAGGAATACCTCAAGTTCCTTCACCTGGGATGGATGACCGGTCTGGCGGGCGTCATCGCTTCTGGCATGGCCCTGCTGGAGGCGCTGGTCGGCGCCGCCCTCATCACGGGCGTGTGGCGCAAGGTCGCCGGCATCGTCGCCGGCGCGATGACCGCCTTCTTCACCCTGCTGACCTTCTTCCTCTATCTCAAGAATCCCCACATGGACTGCGGCTGCTTCGGCGAGATGATCCACCTGACGCACCTGCAGACCCTGATCAAGAATCTCATCCTGCTGGCGCTCTGGGCCATTGCCTTCCTCCCGTTCAGCAAGCTGGAGCCGACCCGCAAGGTCAAATACGTCAGCTTCCCCATCGCGGCCCTCTCGGTCTGCGGTTTCCTGCTGTATTCCTCCCTCACCATCCCGCTGGTGGACTTCACGCCCTTCAAGCCGGGTGCCGAGCTGATGCTTCCCGAAGACATCGACGACCCCAATGACGAGCGCACCCCCACCCTGTCGCTGAGCGACGCCGACGGCGAATACGTGGACGAGCTGCTGATGGAAGGGGACCTGATGGTCGTCTCCGTCTACGACACCGACAAGCTGAAGCCCCAGCAGTGGGACAAGGTGGTCCGGCTGCTGCAGGACGCCGCCGCGTCCGGCTACAAGCCGATGGTGCTGGCAGCCTCCACGCCCACGATGATGCGGGCGGCCGTCTCCGCACCGGAGGTGCTGGACGCCACCTACTTCGCCGACCGCAAGAAGCTTCTCACGCTCAACCGTTCCAACGGCGGAGCCACCTATATCCAGGACGGACTCATCGTCACCAAATGGGGTATCCGCGGACTGCCGGACCAGGCGAAGCTCCAGGAGCTCGCCGCCACGGACGTGACCGAGTCGCTGTTGTCCGAAAACAACGGCGACCGGGTCAAGTTCCAGGCATTCCTGCTCTATGTATTTGCCGTGATGATGCTGCTCTAGGCTACGCGCCTATCCTGAACAGGATCGACGTGTGAGACATCTGGCGGAATAGCTTCATCGGCAGTTCCAGGTGCATCAGCTGGCCCCAGGAGTGGACATCGAGAATGACGGTGTCATTCCGGGTCTTGATACCACAGACAACCACCCAGTGCAGATCGGAAAGCTGGCCTTCGGCAAAGCCTGAATGCGTGCCATTACTCATGTTCAGCAAGGGGGTGGCATGCATGGCCCAGAAAATCGCACCGCCATTTTTCATATGCGAAATCCAGGCTTCCAGGTTCTTCTTGGCCCGGGTCGTCGTCCCCCACGCGGACAGTTCCGTGAGGCTGAGCGGATTGAACACGAACTTGATCATGTGTTTCATTTCCGTCGCAGCGGTGAACATCTTGATCACGCGGGGCACGAGCTCGATCTTTAGGGATGTCTCCATCTGGGCGAGCGAAGCCTGGAACATCCAGTTGACCTCCGGCGCTTCACCGCAAGGATACTTCTCGGCGACATTGACGCTGGCGTCCCGCAGGCGTTTGGGGACATTATAGCCCATCAGGGATCCGGTATCATACAACTTCATGACCACATCGGCGAGCATGTTGAGATTCACCTTCGCCAGATAGAACATGACGGCGACAGGACCGCAGATCGGATAATCGTCACCTTGAATGACGCCGGAACACGGGAACGGGCGATTGGATGTAAACGCCGTATAGCCATTTGTGTACTCCTGACAGAAAACCAACCTGTTCAGACCCAGGCGGACCTGTTCGACCGTAATCCCGGGCCATGCACTCTTCCCTGAATGGGAATGAGCCCAATTCTCGATCTTCTCCCGGATCTGCCCGTACGGGGTTGGCGCGATTTCCTTGCCGCCAACCTTGAAGATCCCGTCATAGGTCAGCTTGTTGTTTTTCGTGGTGCCGCTGATCGTGTAACGGACCTTATCGTCAGATGTGTAGCCACAGGTGAAGAGATGCCGTCCGACGGCATCATCCCCGCCAAGCACCGCGACTTCCACCCAGAATTTTTCTCCATTCCTGATCTCCTTGATGGCACGGAGATTTACCTTCAATTCCTGCCCAGCAAGAAGGCTCTCGGAAACATACGTGCCGGAATCGCCCTGGACACGGATCCGCGACGTAAAAACGCCCTTGTTCTTCAATTCGACAAAACGGACGGGGGTATCGACCACCGTAAAAAAGTCCGACAGCCCGTTATATGTCAGCGTATTGCTGCCCGTCGTCCCGCTGATGGTATAGCGGGCCCGCTTGATCGACGATTTCTTATAGACGAAGCCCTGGGTTGACGTATTGTTGCGTCCGCCCGCGACGAAGGCCTCCAGGAAAACCACGTCGCCATCCTGGATCTTTCCTCCGGCCTTGGACAGGTCGAGGATCCTTTCTTCTCCGACGGTGATGTTCTCCGGGTCACAATATGTGGAAGAGCCGCCCTTCACATGGATTCTCGAATAGAATCCGGCCTTTTCCACCTTTAGGGATAGGAAGCGGATGGGTTCGGCAATCTTCGTATATTGGCTTATCAGACCTTGATAAGAAAGCCTGGCGGTCAGCGTGCCGCCCGCAATGGTATAGCGTGCCCGCTTGTTGGATGTTTTCCGATAGACAAAGCGCTGCGAAGCCGTTCTTTTCTTTCCCCACACGACATTTACTTCCAAGTAAACGATATCGCCATCCTTGAATTTACCGCCGGCATCGGCGATATCCACGGTCCGTTCTACACCGGCCGTGATATCCTTCTCGAAACAATACTCCGCCCCCGAATTGCTTTTGATTACAATCTCCGCAACGAGTGCGCCCGAGTTCTTCAAAGAGACCCATCTGATTTCTTCCATAGATTTGTGTTTTAATTAGTTATTAGAAAAGTGAATTAGTATTGCAATATAAGAATTATTGCGGAAATGTCCCATATTGTTTTTAAAAACGGCAAGGGGAACGACAAAAAAGCCAGCCCGGTCAGGGCTGGCTGATCATTCAGTCGGATAGGGCCGGTCTAGCCCAGGAAGGCCAGGATGCCGGCGATGTCGTCCTTGGCGAAGGATTTCTGCTCGCCGGAGGACAGGTTCTTCAGGTTCACCACCCCCTGCTCCATCTCGGAAGCGCCGGTGATGGACAGGAACGGGATGGCCTTGCGTTCGGCATAGTCGAACTGCTTCTTGAGCTTGGCGGCGTCGGGATAGAGCTCCACCGACACGCCCTGCGCGCGGAGCGCCGCGGCGAGCGGCAACAGGTAGCGGACCTCGTCCGCGCCCATGTTGGCGAGCAGCAGGCGCGTGGCGCTGCTGAGCCCCTGCGGGAACTTGTCCAGGCCGGCGAGCACGTCGTAGATGCGGTCGGCGCCGAAGCTCACGCCCACGCCGGACATGTCGGGAAGGCCGAAGATGCCGGTGAGGTTGTCATAGCGGCCGCCGCCGCAGATGCTGCCGATCTGCCAGTCGAGCGCCTTGACTTCGAAGATGGCGCCCGTATAATAATTGAGGCCGCGCGCCAGCGAGAGGTCGATCTCGACCGGCGTGGCGATGCCCGCGGCTGCGATGAATCCGAACAGCTCCTCCAGCTCGTCCAGGCCCTTGAGGCCCGTCTCGGAAGCGCCCATGATGCTGCGCATCCTGGCGAGCTTCTCTTCGTTGGTCCCGCTCAGGGTCAGCACGGGCTCGAGCACGGCGATGGCGGCGTCGGTCAGGCCCTTCTCGCGCATCTCGTCCTTGACGGCGTCAAGGCCGATCTTGTCCAGCTTGTCGATGGCGACGGTGATGTCCACCACCTTGTCGGGGAAGCCGCAGATCTCCGCCAGGCCGGTCAGGACCTTGCGGTTGTTGATCTTGACGAGCACGCGCACGTCCAGCTTCTCGAAGACCTTGTCCACGATCTGCACCAGCTCCAGCTCGCAGAGCTGGCTGCGGGAGCCGATGGCGTCCACGTCGCACTGGTAGAATTCGCGGTAGCGGCCCTTCTGCGGGCGGTCGGCGCGCCAGACCGGCTGGATCTGGAAGCGCTTGAACGGGAAGGACAGTTCATTCTGGTGCTGCACCACGAAACGGGCGAACGGCACCGTGAGGTCGTAGCGAAGGCCCTTTTCGCACACCTGCGGGGTCAGCGGCTTCTGCATATCCACGTCGGCGAACGCGTCGCCGGAATTCAGGATCCGGTAGAGGAGTTTGTCGCCCTCTTCGCCGTACTTGCCGAGCAGCGTGGAGAGGTTCTCCATCGCCGGCGTCTCGATCTGGGCGTAGCCATAAGTGCGGAAAACGGAACGGATCGTGTCGAAGATATAGTTGCGGCGGGCCGTCTCCTGCGGACCGAAATCGCGGGTGCCCTTGGGTATGGAAGGTTTCTGTGCCATCGCTGTTTGAATTATTCTGCAAATTTACCTACTTTTGTTAAAATATCCTTTATATCAGTATGAAAGATTTTATCAAAGTGGTTTTGGCCGTGGTTTGCGGCGTTTTCATCGCCGGGATCATTGGCTTCTTCCTCTTCTTCGGCATGCTGGGATCCCTCGCGGCGAGTTCCAAGCCGATCCTCCCCAGGGAGGGTGTCCTCAAGATCGACATGAACAAGTTCGTGCTCGGCGAGCAGACCCGCAGCGCCGATCCCTTCGGCGCGCTGGACCCGGCGACCCTGCTGATGGGCGGTGAGACCTCCTCCACGGCCGTCATCGGCATCTGGGATGCCGTGCAGGCCGTGAACGCCGCCGCCGAAGACCCTGCGGTCAAGTACATTTATCTCCGCACCGACGGCAACGCCTCCGGCGTATCCGACCTCGAGGAGCTGCGCAAGGCGCTCGAGAACTTCCGCGCCACGAGCGGCAAACCCGTCGTCACCTACCTCGAAAGCCTGGGCGCGGGCGCCTATTACCTCGCTTCCGTGTCCGACAAGATCTATATGACCAACAGCGTCGGCGGCAACCCGTCGCTGACCGGCATCGGCACGCAGATGGTCTTCTTCGGCGACCTGCTGAAGAAGCTCGGCGTCAACGTCCAGCTGATCCGCCACGGCAAATACAAGTCCGCCGGCGAGACGTTCACCCGCAGCGACGCCAGCCCGGAGAACCGCGAGCAGTACCAGCGGATGATCGATTCGCTCTGGGAGACCATCGGCACCGAGATCGCGGAGGCCCGCGGCATCGACCCCGCCCGGCTCGACGAGCTGATCGACGGGCTCAAGCTCCGCCTCCCGCAGGACTGCCTCGACAACGGGCTCGTGGACGGGCTCCTGGGCCCCGGCGAGCTCGAAGAGAAGCTGGCCGTCCTGGCCGTCAAGGACAACTTCAAGGACGTCAAGTTCATCAACTTCCCGGACTATGTGACCTCCCGCGTGCAGTCCGGCAAGGCCCGGCAGAAGATCGCCGTCATCTACGCCGACGGCGAGATCATCGACGGCTCGTCCAAGAGCAATGTGGCCGGCGACCGCTTCGCCGCCGTAGTCGCCAAGGTGCGCGCCGATTCCACGGTCAAGGCCGTGGTGCTCCGCGTCAACTCCCCCGGCGGCAGCGTCCTCGCTTCCGACAAGATCAAGAGCGAGCTCGACCGGCTCCAGGCCGTCAAGCCCGTCGTGGCCTCCTACGGCAGCACGGCTGCCTCCGGCGGCTACTGGATCTCCAACAACTGCGAGAAGATCTTCAGCGACGCCACCACCCTCACGGGCTCCATCGGCGTGTTCGGCCTCGTGCCGGATCTCTCCAAGGCCGCCAAGGACGTCGCCCACGTGGGCGTGGAGAGCATCACCTCGCACAAACACGGCGACATCATGGGCATGATGCGCCCGCTCGACGCGGCCGAATACGGCTACATGCTCACCGGCATCGAAGCCGTCTATGACCGCTTCACCAGCCTCGTGTCCGAAGGCCGCGGCATCCCCAAGGAGACCGTCGACGCCATCGGCCAGGGCCGCGTGTGGACTGGCGCCGATGCGCTCGGCATCCGCCTCGTGGACGAGATCGGCACCCTGGAGGACGCCATCCACTACGCAGCGGTCGCGGCAGGTGATTCCGACCTCAACAACTGGAACGTCAAGGGCTACCCCGCCCCGCCGAGCGCCATGGAATCCTTCTTCGGCGCCCTGGGCGGCAAGTCAGACGGTGAGGATGTGCTGACCGCCACCGCGCGCAGGCTCGCCAAACCGGCCACCTACGTCCGGATGGACGTCGACTTCGACATCAAATAGATTTCCAGATCCCCGGCCTTCGTCGGGGATTTTTTAAAAAAATTTGGAATCTCAAAAAAATTGCCTACCTTTGCAGTCCCAAACATCGCGGGGTAGAGCAGTTGGTAGCTCGTCGGGCTCATAACCCGGAGGCCGGAGGTTCGAGTCCTTCCCCCGCTACTAAACAAAACGGCAGCCTTTCCGGCTGCCGTTTTTCGTTGCGGGGGAAGGACTCCGTCCTGCTTAACCCCCGCCGCTTCGCGGCTGCCCCCAGGGGCGACGGGGGAAAGGATTCCCCCGCACGGCTGACGCCGTCCCCCTTCGGTCGGCCTGACGGCCTCCGAACCGCCCCGACCGGTGAATCTCGGGTGCAAAACAGGCCGGTATGCACCCCGCGTCAAGGAATTTTAGCAATCGGGGTGCAAATGGGGGTGTTTCTGCACCCCGCCGGGCACAAAAGAGGGGACAAAGTATATGGCAAAGCATTCGCTACGGAAGCTGAGCTATCGTTCTTGACCAACATTGTCAACCGCGAATAAGTCGTTTACAATCGATCCTCCTCCAAATAACGGGACAGACCCCCGCTACTAAACAGGACGTTTCTTCGGAAGTGTCCTTTTTCGTGTCCACACCATTGTAGAAGCTATCTTTTGAGTGCGAAATTATGTATTTCGCGATAAAAAGTGTAGTTTTACTCTTCCAAAGGAACACTATTATTTGATGAAACTAAGGGATTTAATACTTCGCCGTTCAGATAGTTTACGCTTTCTGAAAGCTTCGCATGAAATCGTCAAATATGAGCCTCAGTACTACGATGAGAATGGCGTATACCAAAAAGATGAATGGACAAGTTTTTCCGATGTCGGGAAGGAGTATGAGGGAAAGGTCGTAACGATGGAAGATTATTTGGATGTTGAGAACCGATTTATCGATATCACACACGCAATCCTTGAGGCGACAGGATGTTCATATGTTACGCTCGGTTATGTGGAGGCCTGGCGAAGAAAAGGATTGAAAGAAGGAATGCGTGTCCGTATACAGGAGATAGACCCATTCCTTCGCTTAGTATTGCGTGGAAAGGCTTATATCGTCTTCATCAACAGAAGCAAGGGTATTCAATTTGATTTCAGCGAAGATGTCCTGTATATGCATCTGAATTGCCGCCTCCCAAATGATGAGTTACGGGCAATCGTCGAGAGTCGCGGACTCTATCTTGACCCTCGAGCCAAAAGGGTTGTAATTTGTCACGATGACAGCATTGACATCTACACTTTCGAAAAGGTTTCATCATAGTTGTTTTGGTTGGACGCTAATATCTTGAACTCCATCACAGCTTTGAATCCTTGGATAAATTCGTTCGAAATTTCTAACACCTGTTCTACTATAGAGGATTTCCAAACGGAAATCCTCTTTTTTGTTTTCTTATCGCCCCATTTCTGGTTGGTAATTCCTTTAAAGCTCACTTTTAGAGGGCCGCATAGTGAGCCCACTGCGGGTACTTTTGCAACTCCCCAGCCAGCCGATGTACGTACATCGGACGGAAGATGAAACCGTGGCGCTTATCACGCTGACAATCAGCGCATTATAGTAACTGACGGGCACGTTCTGCGCGCCCGTCAGTTACTATAATTAATTAGTTTTCAACCACTTAGGCGCCACAAGCTGTCACTGCGGCGGCCATGAATAATAGCCCTCCTGTCCTATATGGTTAGTAAAGTCGACCGTCAATGCCTCAATCTCAGGAACCAACCCCTCGATTCTATTGACATCCTTATTCTTTACAATATCACACAACTCTTCCAGGACACGGACGAGACGATCGCAATTGCTGCCGTCATCATCGGGAGACCAACACTCGGCGATATCTTTTCCCCCGTTTGTCCGAATTTCATAGGTGGTTCCATCAAGACCAAGAACTTTCGCATCAGGAGAAGCTGAAAAAACTGCCGAGGAAAAAAGGGAATCAAGTTTATCTGAGATGACCGAAGTAATGGGACAATGATACTTCTTTACGCCTATCCTCCCCTTCGAATACCAGATGTTCCTACTTGCGATACGTAATACCAGTTCCTTTTTAACAGGAGAATACAACAAACAGGATTCAGGGGTGAAGGAAGGACGGATCTGGAAGGCATATGAATACTCATCAGTCTCCATGAGCAAACGGTCGATCTTTTCATAGTACTTAGAAAGTATCTCGGATCCAACACTATGGTCAACCGGCGTTAACCGGTCTTGAGAGAAGGCCGGAAAGACACTGAGTATCAATAAGAATATACAGAATCTGATTTTCATATCCTTTATGGGTCATAAAACTGTCCAATATCCTCCTTTATCCGGGCCGTTTCTTCGGATGAGACCTTCGCCTTTCAGTTTGGCGACAACGGATGCTGTCCTTATGCATGTCCATTCACGGCAATCCATTCAACCTTTTCCTTATCTAGATTCAGAAATGCGTGCCAGTAGGCATCACCGCCATCACAGACATTCGCCCAATAGCGACTAAGATTCTGGCGGAGCGGAGGTGGTCCGGCAGCGCCCGGATCCTCCGGATCAAAAACCGGAGGTTCTCTGTCTTCCAGGTCGGCAAAACGCAGATAGACGAATTCTATTTCAACATATCTGTCGCCCTTGGGACCTTTCATGAACACATATTGGCGAGCATAGTTTTTAAGACCGCCATCCTCGAACAAATGGCCATTCTCATCGTAGGCCTTTTTCTTCAGGATAGTCGGGTATTCCCGCTGTAAGATTTGCTCCGCCTTCCGGATGTCGGACAAGCTTGGCGTGTAAAGGCTGGCGCCACGCAAGCTCAATAACCAATTAACGGCAGAAGTGTCCACAAAAACATAGCCGATTAAAGACTCATCTTCGTCCCGCCTGTCAATATCGCAATAGCGGACAGGAATATTGGGCCCGGTCGTCTCGGCCGGCCAGGAAATGTATTTGGCATTCGACAAGTCCAGGTATTTTTCCAATACCGGATGTTTTCTTCTGGATGAATACTGCGCCCCACCCCAACCAAACGACAACTGATCGGAACTGGAGTTTAAGACAAACTCGTCCGTCGATCCGTTTTTGTATTCAATCACTAATGTGGCCTCCGGGGCGTACTTGCTAATTGTCTGACGCCCCCGGTGGATTTCCCTTATTACTTCGCTCCATTCTGATTCGTCAACGATGACCTTACTGGACAAATCTTTATCGCTAAAAGTTTTAAGCCAGATACTGTCAATGTTGTCAGAAACGACATCAGGATGTACGCCACACCCTGAAACTAAAAGAGCCAGGAAGGGAACAAGGACAAAACGAAGAGCCATAATCAAGTTATTAATCAGGTTATTACGCATTCATTATATGCAAAAACCGTGCTGCCGGCATTCTATGTCTTGTTCATCGCCTTAGCCGAATAGCATTTCCGTTTATCGCGCCCGCTACTCAGCGTAACGGACCTCCTTCAACAGCGTCGACTTGAACAGGGATTGGGGCGAAACGATTTGTTCCGACGGATCGAATTGGTCGCCATATCGTTCCTTGATGAGTTTCTTACCCCGGGGAAGGGAGATCGGGTAATCGGAAAACCGGTCAGGCTTGCATAATTCTATGCCCGCCCCCACGGAGTAGATTTTCCAGACCAGCTCCGAGCAGTACATTTTCCCATCACTCCATTGGAACAACGTGTCATAGTGCTTCCCTCTGAATCCAGCGCCGACCGTTTTCATCTTTTCCAGCGCTTCGGAAGACAAGGAACGTTTCAACCTCTTGGCACAGTAAACTCCAGCCTTGCCTCTGGCAATCCACTCTTTCAACGGCGTATATTTGACGGGCTCCACAGCTTCGTATACATACGCCTTATCGCCCATGTGAAAAACAATCCCGCAATGCGTCCATTTGCTATGCTGGGCCGTTTTGATTATCGGACTTTGACGAGATGTTGATTCCTGAAAAACGATGTCCCCATCCTGCGGCACATCCGGCAAATCTTTGCAAGATGCCAGAATAAAGAATGATGCAAGGAAAAGCCAATTAAAAACGCGTTTCATCCACACAAAGGTAAACAAATTTGCTTAAAATCAGTATCTTTGGTAGGACAACAGCATCCATTGGAAACAAGAAATACAATGAGTACTCAGAACAAAGCTCATAAACAAACAGCCTGGAAGAAAAACCGAGAATTCGGAGACAAAATGGGCGGCAGAGGAAGACTCAAGCTGGATGATAACATCTTTGCTCGTGAGCACTCTTTTCACGCCCCCACTGAACATGATGAGGTTCCTATCCTGATGATCGACAACACTTCACGGGATTATTACTTCCCAGTTTCACCGGATGAAATCAAAACGGCGCTCTCCAACTTGCCCAATTCGGATATTGTAACCCATATCTGGCTAAGGAAGCACAATACGAAAAGAGATTCTATCGTTGAATGGATCAAAGGGAGTGGCGTTTATCTTGTCACCCTGTATCCACTGTTGAAAGATAACCGTCATTTCCTCGGAAAGAACAAACCTTTGGAGAAAGATTTTCGATGGTATAGTCCTTATGCAAATGTCGTTGAAACAAAGGAGGGTTGGTATGCAGTATTCACCGAAGCGTCCGCAAAGGATTTCTATCTGAATCGGCTTATTCCTTTCGGAGTGGAGGGATTACACAACTTATAATTCAACTTTTCTGTGATATTCATACTTCCTAAGGTCCTCCAGAAAGTTCGAGATTTTCCCAAACATCGCGGGGTAGAGCAGTTGGTAGCTCGTCGGGCTCATAACCCGGAGGCCAGAGGTTCGAGTCCTTCCCCCGCTACTAAACAGGACGCCAGTCGGAATCGACTGGCGTCCTTGTTTTTCACAAGCCCGTCAGAAAGACGCTTTGGAGTTGTAGCGGGAAGTGGCTATCTTCGTATCATGAAGGGAAACGTAATCCGTGAAATACGCCCCGGGGAGATTCCCCTGCTGAATGACTTCCTGTATGAGGCCATCTACATTCCGGAAGGGGTGGCTGCTCCGCCCAGGTCCATCATCGAGAATGAGGACCTGCAGGTGTATGTCCGGGATTTCGGGAAGAAGGCCAATGACCGGTGCCGGGTGGCGGAGGTCGACGGGAAGATCGTCGGGGCCGTATGGACACGGGTCATGGACGATTACGGCCATATCGCCGAAGGCATCCCTTCATTGGCCATTTCCCTCTATAAAGACTATCGCAGACAAGGCATTGGGACGAAGTTGCTCCGGGAGATGCTCCAGCTGTTGCAGCGGGACGGCTACCCGCAGGTTTCCCTGTCGGTCCAGAAGGCGAATTTCGCCTTCCGAATGTATCAGAAGGCCGGTTTCGAAGTGCAGAAAGAGACGGAGGAAGAGTATCTGATGGTCTGCACGCTAAAGAATCAATAGATCGCTGGATTTTCAGCAATCCCGCCAGAATGCGGAGGTCGAAGTGCGGAAGACGTCCCATTTCCTGGGACGTCTTCCGCAAAAAAGGCCGATTTTGCGGTTAACCTGCAGAATTATGGGACGTTAACCGCACAAAAGAGCCTGGCGAGCACGTCCGAATCTATGGACTTTTGTTCCGTCGTTATGCTGAATACACCGTCTTCTCCATTTCCAGTACAATATCGGAAATTTGGTTGTCCTTTATAACAAACCGCTGACGGTCCATTTCGTATGCGGGCTGGCCAGGAGCCTGCGGATTGTAAGTCGGATAGAGGAAACTGGAACAAAGGAAATATCCTTCACCGGAATGCTCATGCCAATCAATATGCTCGCCATAGACAATCAAGTTATTCACCCCGAAAGATTCTCGCAGCCGTCCATCCTCAGTTTTCATACGGTAAGTGGTAAAGCTGTCTCGATAACCATTCTGAATTGCACTGTGGCTGAACAGGACGGCATATTCAATCCCTTGTCTTTCAAAAAGAAGGTATTCTGATTCCAGTTCCTGTCGGACAAAGTTACGAAGGATGAGGAGTTTGCCGGATTGATCCAGGTGATAGGCAGTATAGTCTCCGCTCTTGAAACGCTTCGGTGAATCAAACAGCGGGGAAGACGCATCATCGTCTCTGTTGGAATAGAATGGGCACCAAGGTCCAAGACCACTGACATATTTTGAATACCGTATCTTTTCGGTTTTGGCCAACGCTTCTTCAACCAGCTCTTGATGATTCCGTATGGCATAATTGATAGCATCCTGGGTTGTATTACGGATCTCATCAAAATAGTTCTTATCAAGATAGAATTCCACAGTATCCCACATGATCTTTATCTGTATATCAGTTGCAGGGGCTATCAACCCAGCAGGACGTCCAGGATCATCATCAGGGCGAAGCCCAGCGCGAAGCCGACAGTGCCGATGTTGGAGTGCTTGCCCTGGGAGTACTCCGGGATCAGCTCCTCCACGACCACGTACAGCATGGCGCCGGCGGCGAAGGCCAGCATATACGGCATGATGCCGAGGACGGCGGTGGAGAGCAGCAGCACGAGCGCGCCGCCGATGGGCTCGACGATGCCGCTCAGGGTCCCGATGCCGAACGAGCGCCGGCGGGAATTGCCCTCCGCGCGCAGGGGCATCGAGATGATGGCCCCTTCGGGGACATTCTGGATGGCGATGCCCAGCGAGAGGGCCAGCGCGCCGGCCATGTTAAAATCGGCCGTCAGGGCACCTGCAATGGCGACGCCCACGGCCATTCCCTCCGGGAAATTGTGGATGGTCACGGCCAGGGCGAGCTTGGTGGTACGCGACAGGCGGCTCTTCGGGCCTTCGGCCTCACCGGTGGCATGAAGGTGCGGGGTGACGTAGTCGATGAGCAGCAGGAAGGCAAAACCGGCCAGCAGGCCGATGACCGGCGGCACGACCGCCGCGGCCCCCTCTCCCATCTCGATGGCCGGGATGATCAGCGACCACACGGACGCCGCCACCATCACGCCGGAGGCAAATCCCAGCAGGACCTTCTGCAGCAGCGCCGGCATCTCCCGCTTCATGAAAAACACGAAAGCGGACCCGAGCGCAGTGCCCAGAAACGGAATGATCAATGCTATTAAAACAGGACTCATCTATTTGCAGATTATTTGTTCTCTCCGGAATTCTCAAGCCGGGCCTTGACCTGCAGGAGAAACTCCAAGGCCCCTTCGGGGAGGTCCACCTTCCGCAGGATGACGCCCTGGTTGGGGCCGAGCATCAGGTAGACGTTGGTCGGCGTGTCTATGATGCTGTGCAGCTTATCATAGGAGATGGAATCGCTACCGATGGCGGAGACATCCTCGAAATGGTCCTCATAAAGGGACATCTCGAATTCGAGGCCGTTTATCATCTTGTTGTCGTGGTAAGTCTTCGCAGCCCTGCGGTCCACGCGCCTGGGATAGGTCAGAAGATAGATGATGCACCCCAAGGCCACGAGAAGGGCCGGCCAGTCATCAAAATCGCCCATCACAAAGCGGGAGATGCACGCCACCAGCATGAGCGCGAAAAACACATAGAGGACCCACAGGAAGATCCTGTATTTCCTCCTTTTCGGGCCCCGGAAAGCGATATGATGATTTAAACGGACGTATTCTTCTTCCGTGACCTTCCCGGTCAGTTTGAAAAGCGGGCGTTTCGCCTCTCCGGCACTTTGTGCGTCAAATTCTTTTTCCATAATGCTTAGGATTTCCAACATTCAAATATAGGGGTTTTCTTCCGCAAAATCATTATCTTTGTTCAGAAACCAGAAACGCTAAACAAGAAACGAAATGAAACGACTGATTCTTTCCGCCCTCATCATCCTGCTCTCCGGAACCGCATTCGCCCAGACCAGGGCCGAATTGTACGACCGGTTCAACAAATGCTGCGACCAGCAGGACACGACTGCAGCCGCCGCGCTGATTGCTGACTGGGAGAGGCTGTATCCGGGCGATGCCGAGCTCTATTCTCTCCGCGCCAACTACCATTTTATGAACGCCTTCGAAGCAGTCGTCGTGCTGTCCGACGAAGAGCCGGCACCAGACGAGAAAGCGCTTTCGTTCGTCGATTCCCTGGGAGTGACAAGGTATATGTACTCGAAGCTCGCGCCCAAAGAGAACAAGGTCAATGCGGCCAAGAACATCCTGGCAGAAGGAATCACCAAGAACCCCGACAGGCTGGACCTGCGGGTAGGAAAGGCGTACCTCCATCTCAAGCTGGACGAAAACGCGCTTGCCGCGCAGGAATTACAAGCCGCACTGGAGCGTTCCGTCCTCAACGGCAACAAGTGGACCGGGACCCTCGGCAAGCCCCTCGAGGCCGACGGGCCGGGCGGTCTTGAGGGCAGCGTCCAGAGCTTCTTCTACGACCTGGCCAGCTCCAAAGACCTGGCTTCGGCCGGGATCCTGATAGACACGGCCGTCCGCCTTTATCCCCAGAATCCGTTTTACCTGTCGGACAAGGCCGCCCTCTACTATTTCTCCGAAGATCTGGAAGAAGCGGTCAAGTGGTATGTCTCCGCACTCGAGATTGCACCGGACGACATGCTCATCGCTTCCAATGTCGCGCACATCTACGAAGACTTGGGAGACAAGCAGAACGCTGTCAAATACTACCGCATCGTAGCCGCATCCGGCGATGAAGAATTTGCAGGAGAGGCCGATGACAAGATCCGCGAACTGACGGTCGAGTAGGCAAACGGCCATGAAACGGGAGGACGAAATCGCGAAAGTGACCCTGGTCGGCAGTGTGGTCAACCTGCTGCTCGTGGGGCTCAAGGCCGTGGCCGGCGTGGCGGGGCATTCAGCCGCCATGGTTTCGGACGCGGTCCATTCCCTGTCGGATTTCGTCACCGACATCGTCGTCCTTATTTTCGTGCGCGTGAGCGCCCGCCCGCAGGACGACGACCACGACTACGGCCACGGCAAGTACGAGACCGTCGCCACGCTCTTCATCGGGCTGGCGCTCGCCGCCGCGGCCGTGGGCATCGTGGTGTCCGGCGCGCGCAAGCTGGCCGCCTGGTTCCAGGGCGAAGAGCTGCCGGCACCCGGCGCGCTCGCCCTCTGGGCCGCGCTCATCTCCATCGCCGTCAAGGAAATCCTCTACCAATACACCCGCATCAAGGGCCGGAAGCTGGACTCCCCCGCCCTGGAGGCGAATGCCTGGCACCACCGCTCCGACGCGCTGAGCTCCGTCGGCGCGGCCATCGGCATCGGCGGCGCCATCCTGCTGGGGCAGCGCTGGACGGTGCTGGATCCGCTGGCCTCCATCGCGGTCGGCGCCATGCTGGTCAAGGTGGCCTGGGACCTGCTGGGCCCCAGCGTCGGCGAGCTCACGGACAGCTCCCTGCCCGCCGACACGGAGGAGGAGATGCTCCGGATCATCCGGAGCGTCGAGGGCGTGGAAGATCCGCACAACCTGCGCACCCGCCGCGTGGGCAACCGCATCGCGGCCGAGGTCCACATCCGCCTGGACGGCGGCCAGACCCTCGCCGAAGCCCACGAAAAGGCCTCGGAAGTGGAGCGCCGCTTCAAGGAACGCTTCGGCGCCCAGTCCCATCTCATCGTCCACATGGAGCCCCGGAAGAGGTAATAATCAACTTTTTTTGCATTTTTTTCGGAAAGTTCTTGCATAATCCAAATATATCGTCTACTTTTGTATCGGCTTACGATATAACGAATGCCGAGACAAATTATGGGAACTACCAATCAAGCACTGACTGAAGCAGTATTTTACATTCTGCTGGCCTTGCAGAAGCCCCTCCACGGATACGGGATCATGCAAGAGACTTCCGAGCTGAGCAACGGCCGGCTCATCCTCTCCGCCGGCACCCTGTATGGCGCCATCTCCACCCTGATCGACAAAGGTTGGATCAAGCCCTACGGCGTGGAAGCGGACCGCCGCAAGGAGTACATCATCACCGACGAGGGCAAGCGCGTCCTCGTGGCGGAACTGGACAGGCTCCAGGAACTCGTGGACAACGGAAACAAACACATTAACAGATAAAACCATGAAAAGCACATTCAGAATCAACTGGTTCGTCGATTTCGACAAAGAAGAGCAGTGGCTCAACAAACTTTCTTCCCAGGGCCTGTGCTTCTGGCACACCAACGGTCTCCTCTACCGGTTCAAGGAATGCAAGCCGGGCGAATTCACTTTCCAGATCGACTTCGACGAGAAGAAATCCTCCTCCAACGAGGACTACGTCGTGTTCCGCTCCGGCTGCGGCGACCAGTTCGTCCACCAATACAGGGACAAGATCTACTGGAAACGCGCCGCTTCGCAAGGCCCGTTCGAGAGCGAGGACAACGTCCAGGCCAAGCTCCGGATGACCAACAAGGCGTACAACTTCCACGTCAAGCACCTCCTCGGCCTGACGCTGATCATGGCCTTCGGCGCCTTCATCTGCTTCCCGCTGGGACAGTTCATCCTGCCGGAGTCCCTGCTCGCCACGCAGGTCGCCACCTTCGGCCTGGGCCTCGCCGGCGGCATCCTGCTCGCCGAATGCATCCTGCTGGTCCCTGCCATCAACAAGCTGCGCAAAAAGATGGGCGAACTCATCAAAAAAGCCATCTGATCATTAGTTGTGATCTCCCTTTTCATCATGCAGTTCCGGGCTTCATCGCCCGGATTTTTTTTGTCTTTCTCCAAAAACATCGTATTTTTGGAATTGCAACAATCACATAATACAACGCTTATGAAGAAAATCCTGTTGATTGCAGCGGCCCTGCTGCTGGGAGCAGCGGCCCTTAATGCCCAGAGTTCCATGTACGGCATCAAGTCCGGTCACCTGAAATTCGAGACGCAGACCAGCGGGGGCATGCAGTACAACGAACTCTGGTTCGACGACTACGGCCGGCTCCGGAAGCAGCACGACCAGACGGCCATGGAAGGCATGGGCGTCTACAACACCGAGATCATCTATCGCGACGGCAAGGCCTACACCAACGCCTGGTTCGACAACGAGAAGAAGGACGAAGCCAAGGTGACCGACCTCGGCGAGTACCCCAACTTCCTGGAGATGGACGAGGAATTCATGAAGAAGAACAAGATCCAGATCCTGGGCACCGAAGAGGTCCTCGGGCGGACCTGCACCATCTACACCTACAAATACAAGTCGCTGCTCCGCACGATCACCCGCAAGGACTGGGTCTGGAAGGGCATCGTCCTGAAGATGGAGACCAAGGGCATCCTCGGAGCCAACAACCTGATGGTCGTCACCGAGATCCAGGAGAACATCAAGATTCCCGCCTCCACCTTCGCCCTCCCGGCGAAAATTATCGAATAATCAACATTTAATATGGGTTCCGGGCGTCTGCGCCCGGTTTTTTTTATCCAAAAATGAGTATCTTTGGATATGGGAATCATCGTCACGCTTCTCTTCTGGGTTCTGATGCTCCTCCTCCTGACGGCCGCATTGACCCTCGTCGCCGTCCTCTTCGCCCTGCCCGGGCAGAAAGAGGGACGCTCGAGGCGACTGCTCCGCGCCTTCATCGGGACCCCGGTGGCCGTCCTGTCTTTCTGCATCCCGCTCTTCTTCCTGAACCTGGGCCTGACGACGCTGACCAAGACGGACTGCGGACTCGGCGACTATTTCCATGTCCCGCTGGAGAACGGCTACCGGCTGTGTTTCATCGACACGGTCGGGACAGGCGGATACATTGAGCGGGACGAAGATCCGCAGGACAGATTCGTCGACGACATCCAATTGGACGGCGACGTCGTCTACTTCCGGAAGGGCGCGGACAGCTTCGCGCTGGACACGCAGACGCACCAGCTGTCCGAAACGCCGGCGCCGGCCGGCGTAGAACTGCTCCCCGCCGGGGAATTCTATTTCCAACGCTACCGCGAGGTCAACCGGGTCGGCTGGATCGTCATCGTGCTCATCTGCCTGGCCCTCTCGGCTTCCCTGACCCGCCTGGTGTGCGGATTGATTCGAAAGTTACATTAATTATCCTGATACTATGAGAATTTCTTACCGACAGATCAAGCGCCATTCCTTCTTGCTCGCAGGGCTCCTGCTTCTCTCCGGCCTTTTCTGCTCCTGCGAAAAGGAGCCGGAGGTGACGAATTGTTACTCAATATCTTATAACACAAAAATAGAAGAAGGGAGCGTAGACTATCACTATGATCCAACGCTGGAGCTCTACAGATTAAGTATTCAATTGGCGACTGATCTATATAAGTTGACCCAATATCAATCCTGGGAAGTCCCGACGACAAAGGGGCACATCAACGACGGGAATTCTGATGCCATAGCCGAGTTCTACAACCGTCTGCAGACTGAAACAGTAAGACTCATTTCTACCTATAAGGATGCACCTCCTTCTTATGAGTTCAAAGATAAAGAACACTTCACTATAACTATAGATTGCAGCCTGGTGAAATCTGTAAAGACAGCCGATTTGGAAAGCATCCAAACAGTCATTGCAAAGAGAGGAATAGTGCTGATATTCAACCGGCTTGGCTCTATATGGACGTATATTTATTATGAATAATAAATTCTGTTTCATCTGTCTTTGCCGTGAAAAACTGATCCCGTGGAGAGATTCTTCAAGACACTCAAGCGCTTCCTGACGCTATTCATTCCGCTCGCGACCTTCCTGATGGTCGCGACGCTGTTGATCCGTCTGTCGGCACCGTGGGTGGCGGGATGCTCGCCTTTTATAAAGGATTTCCTCCCCATCCTGCAACTTTTCCTGTATATCCTACCCGCCAGATTTCTCCTGTCCCGCATCAGCGGCGTCCGGATTTCAGCCAGCGCCACTCCCATCATTGTATACTCGATGATCGTCTCGATTGTCATTCGTCTGGGAAAGGACATCCTGTCGGACACCATGGTCGTCGTCACGGTCGTCACGGCAGGTATTACGGCCATTGGGGCGCTGTTTGAGCGACAGCGGAACGCCCGGGAGGACAAAGAGGCCGAAGCATCCGCATTGAAACAGAAAGAAATGGACATGCAGCGTCTGAAGCGCTTCAAGACCGCCTCCGACAGGCAGTTCTACGTGGTCCGCAACGTAGAGGAAGATGATATCTTCTACGAGTTGGACTGCGGCGATGCTATCAGCCAGGAGCTGGAATTCGGGCAGGACTACCTGGTATTCGAGCTTCCCGACGGGCGGTTCCTCGTGCTCCTGATCCGGCAGATCAGCACCACGGATTTCCAGAAATTCCTGAGCCGGTTCCGCGACGAAGCGAAAGAAGACCTGGACGTGCTGGGCTATCTGGACCGCCCGCAGAGCGACGCCTGCCAGATGATGGTCGCCGACAGCCGGGGCACGGTAAAAAGCTTCGCGCGCCAGGACGGCGGATACATCCCCTTCGACTTCTCCCTGCTGGAAAAAGCCCGGGTCGTCTAGCCTGCGGTTTTTGGAGAAATGGTGGAATGTCGCTATCTTCACGTCGACAAACCGGTTTTGTAACACCATAATAACCACAGCAATATGAAACGAATCGCATTGGCCGTCATCTTCGCCTGCTGCTCGCTGGCTCTCGCGGCACAGGACGGCATCCAGGTAAACTATCAGGGCGAGAAGCCCACCATCAGCGACTTTGTCTGGGCCCTCCTCAGCGCCCCCGACGAGGCGGATGACGAAGAAGGCTACTACGACGAATCCACCAACGCCTTCCGGCAGGCCTGGATCCGCTACCGCCAGGGCGAGTCCCAGGAGGAGAACGAGACCCTGACCGTCGACCAGCGGAACGGTTTCGTATGTTTCGAATCCCGCTACGAGGAGCATCTGCTCCGGATCGAGATGTGCTTCTGGAACGAAGCCGACCAGAAGCATAAGATCATCGCCTACAACGTGATGTGCTATTCGGACGGGCTCTACAGTCCCGGCCAGTTCGACGGCCTTTCCTTCCTCCGCTACGACAACGCCACGAAGGAGATGCTGTGGTACGGCGACTTCGGCTTCGACGTGGAATACGGCACGGAAGACGGCGCCTATGTATCCTACGACCTGCCTCGCTCCGGCAAGGACATCACGGTCACCTACTGGTACGGCAGCAAGAAGGAGCAGAAGACCCTGAAATGGGACGGGCACCGCTTCAACCCCTGATCGTCAACCTCTTCCCTATCCCTGCCCGGCCCCAAAGACGAGCCGGGCAGATAAGTTTTGAAAATAATTTAATAATGTGTAATTTCGCGGCGATTTTAGTAAAGTGTTTTACCTGACAGCCGGCAAGGGGCCGGCTTAGATGTTTTCAGTATGGATTTCAAAGTTGGTTTCAAGCCCAAGCTGTTCTCGACGTTCAAGAACGGTTACAACAAGCAGACACTCGTCCAGGACCTGCTCGCAGGTATCATCGTCGGCATCGTGGCGCTGCCGCTCGCCATCGCGTTCGGCATCGCGTCCGGCGCCACGCCGGAGGCCGGCATCCTGACGGCCATCGTGGCCGGCTTCATCATTTCCTTCTTCGGCGGCAGCAAGGTGCAGATCGGCGGCCCGACCGGTGCCTTCATCGTCATCGTCTACGGAATCATCCAGCAGTACGGCATGAGCGGTCTCGCGATCGCGACCTTCATGGCCGGTGCCTTCCTGATCCTGATGGGCGTGCTCCATCTGGGCACGATCATCAAATATATCCCCTACCCGATCGTCGTGGGCTTCACCAGCGGTATCGCCCTGACCATCTTCGCGACCCAGATCAAGGACCTCTTCGGCCTGCAGATCGAGAGCGTCCCGGCCGGATTCCTGGACAAATGGGCCGTCTATTTCGAGCACTTCGACACCATGAACTGGTGGACGCTCCTGATCGGCGTGTGCAGCATCCTCGTCATCGTGTTCACGCCCAAGATCAGCCGCCGCATCCCGGGTTCGCTCGTCGCCATCATCCTGATGACGGTCGTCGCGCTCATCCTCAAGCGCCTGGGCATCGAAGGCATCGAGACCATCGGCGACCGCTTCACCATCTCGTCCAGCCTGCCGCAGCCGGCCGTCCCCAGCCTCAACTGGGAGACCATCACCCGCCTGGCCCAGCCGGCGATGGTGATCGCCATGCTGGGCGCCATCGAGTCGCTGCTCTCCGCGGCCGTGGCCGACGGTGTGATCGGCGACCGCCACGACAGCAACCAGGAACTGGTCGCGCAAGGCATCGCCAACATGGTCACGCCGCTCATCGGCGGCATCCCCGCCACGGGCGCCATCGCCCGTACGATGACGAACATCAACAACGGCGGCCGCACGCCCGTCGCGGGCATCGCGCACGCCATCGTCCTGGCACTCATCTACCTGTTCCTGATGCCGCTGGTGCAGTACATCCCGATGTCCTGCCTGGCCGGCGTGCTGGTGGTCGTGTCCTATAATATGAGCGAATGGCGCAGCTTCAAGGCCATCCTCAAGAACCCCAAGTCCGACATCATCGTCCTGCTGGTCACCTTCTTCCTGACCGTGATCTTCGACCTGACCGTCGCCATCGAGGTGGGCGTGCTGATCGCCTGCCTGCTCTGCATGAAGCGGATGGCCGAGACGACCAACGTCTCCGTGCTCAGCGACGAGATCGACCCGGTCGCCGACACCGACGTGCAGGGCAACCTGGAGCACCTGACCATCCCGGAGGGCGCCAAGGTCTACGAGATCAACGGTCCCTACTTCTTCGGCATCGGCAACAAGTTCGAGGAAATGATGGGCGACATGGGCGGCCGTGCCAGGGTCCGCATCATCCGGATGCGCAAGGTGCCGTTCATCGATTCCACCGGCGTGCACAACCTGTCGAACATGTGCAAGATGTGCAGGCAGATGGGCGTCAAGGTGGTGCTTTCCGGCGTCAACCCGACCGTGATGAAGGTCCTCGAGAACGCCGGCATGGACGACGTGGTGGGCAAGGAGAACATCTGCAGCCACATCAACCTCGCCCTCAAGCGCGCCGAAGAGATTCTCGCAGAAGAGAAATAATCAGACAATCACCCTCCCGGCTATCGTTTTTTTCGATTGCAGGACTTCAAAGAATTCCTATCTTTGCAATCGGGAATAACGATTGACCGCGAGCACTGCGATTAGCGCGAACGATTGCCGTTATAGAAACAAACACGAACCAAAGCTTTCCCATCGTGTAGAGTGAACCTACCTTTGCATTGTCGAAACGACGACGAAGTAATTTTGTTTCACTTAACACAACACAACATGAAAGCATTGATCATCATCGCAGCCTGCCTCGGGCTCGCAGTTATCCTCAGGATCGCGGACGTACTCATCTCGCGCAAACCTATCAACAGCGTCGGCGCCAAGGCCAACGACAAATCCAAGGACATGCCGAAGATCGACATCAACGACCCGGCATCCGTCGCCGAGGCCGTGGCGCACTACAAGGACCTCGAAGACTAATCATCTATTCTTTATATGGAACTCCGGCAGCTCAGGTATTTCGTAAAAACGGCGGAAACGCTCAATTTCTCGGAGGCGGCACGCGCCCTCTTCGTCACGCAGAGCACCCTCTCCCAGCAGATCAGACAGCTGGAGGAAGAGATGGGGACAGAGCTCTTCCAGCGCGACAGCCACAGCGTCAGCCTCACCGAGAGCGGAGAGCACCTGCTGCCCATTGCGAAACACACGCTCCAGGACGCCGAAGACTGCTACACGCAGATCAGCGACCTCAAGCAGATGCTGTCCGGAGTTCTCAACATCGGCATCACGTACACTTTCGCGCCGGTCCTCACCGAGACCGTCGGAGAATTCACCAAACAATACCCGGGAGTCAAACTCAACATCATCTGCCAGACGATGGCCGCGCTGCTCGACATGCTCAAGCGGCGGGAGGTGGACTTCGTCCTCTGCTTCAGGCCCAACGTCGTGGATGACGAGATTGAATCACACGCATTATTCGATAATCAGCTGTCTGTCATCCTGAGCAAGGAACATCCGCTGGCGGACCGGGAGTCGCTCTCCCTGGACGACATCCGCCCCCAGCGCATCGCCATGCCGGCCCGGGAGACCCAGGCCCGCAACGCCTTCGACAGCATGTTCCCCGGTGAATTGCAGCGGCTTGACGTCCAGGTTGAAATCAACGAAGTCAATGTCCTGCTGGATCTGATCCGGGCCACCCAGATGATTACCTTCCTGTCCGAAGCCACGCTCTACCAGAAGAGAGGCCTCAAGGCCATCCCGCTGGAGGCGTCCAACACCCAGATGGAAGGCTGCGTCCACACCCTCAAGAAAGTCTACCGCAAACGTGCCGCCGATGAGTTCATCCGCATCCTCAGCCAATCCAACGCTGTGATGGAGCGGGCTCATAACTGGCTCAAATGACACTCGCATTATCGATCATCATCCTCTGCACCGTCATCGCCCTCGGAAAGATACTCGGCAGGTGCAAACTCTTTGGAATCTCACTCGGCGTCACCTGGATCCTCTTTGTCGGGATCGTGTTCGCCCACTATGGATATATCCTTGACGCCCAGCTGCTGCATTTCGTCAAGGAATTCGGCCTGATCCTGTTCGTCTACTCCATCGGCATGCAGGTCGGCCCCAGCTTTTTCTCCAGCTTCCGCTCAGGCGGCGTCAAGCTGAATCTTCTCGCCTCACTGCTTGTCTTGTGCGGCGTAGCTGTCACTTATTTCCTGATCAAGGTCACGGGCACAGATCCGGCAACGATGGTTGGAGTCATGTCCGGAGCCGTGACCAATACGCCGGGACTCGGCGCTGCGCAGCAAGCGTACGCCGACGCTACGGGTGGCGACCCGGCGGTGATCGCGCAAGGCTACGCCGTTGCCTATCCCCTGGGCGTGGTAGGCTGCATCCTCTCGTTCATTCTCCTGAAAAACTTCTTCAAAAAGGAGAAACCGCTGGCGGTTCCCAGCCAGCAGGAGGCTGCCGAAACCCAGGTGTCGGGCAAATTGATTTCGCGGAAGATCAGCATTTCGAAACGGAAATTGAACGGCGCCGTCCTGGGCAAGCTGGAATTTGACAAATATCTGGGAGTCAACATAACCAAGATCCGCCGCGCGGGCATCGAGATCGCCGCGCGGCCGGACACCATCCTGCAGATGGGCGATGTGCTGACGGTCGTCGGCAGCGAGGCGGCCGTGGCCGGAATGGAGAAGGTCCTCGGCAACTCGATCCGGCGCCTCAACGAGCCGAACCTGATCGCCATCTTCGCGGGCATCGCGCTGGGATGCGCCCTGGGCAGCATTCCCATCCATTTCCCCGGCATCCCGCAGCCCGTCAAGCTCGGCCTGGCCGGCGGCCCGCTCATCGTGGCCATCCTGATCAGCTGCTTCTGCCCGCGCTTCAAGATCGTGACCTACATCACCACGAGCGCCAACCTGATGATCCGGGAGATCGGCATCTCGCTCTTCCTCGCCTGCGTGGGGCTGGAAGCCGGCGCCGGGTTCGTGGACACGATCGTCAACAAGGGCGGCCTGATCTGGATCGCCTACGGCGCCATCATCACCGTCGTGCCCATCCTCGTCTGCGGCCTGCTCGGAAAGTATCTCCTCAAGCTGCGCTACAACACCCTGATCGGCGTCCTGTCGGGCGCGAGCACCAACCCGCCGGCACTCGCCTTCGCCGGCGAGCAGGACAAGAACAGCGACGAGGCGGCCGTCGGCTACGCCACGGTCTACCCGCTGACGATGTTCCTGCGGGTGCTGGCGGCCCAGCTGATGGTGCTGGTCCTGCTCTGAATCAAGAAAAAAGGGAGCGGTTTCACCGCTTCCTGTTGGAATTGTTCTGCGGATTTCCTAATTTGCGTCGAATTGGCAAAAACCCAAAATTTAAACGCATATGAGACCCGAATTAGTACAATCCTTCATCATGCGCTACGGCGAGTGTTTCGACTCTGCGACGGTGTTTGATGTACAGAACAGGATCAGCGAGCTGGACGACTCCAAGTTCGGCGTCCTGATGACCATGAACCTGCAGAAGCCGACCATCATGCTGCTCATCGCCATCCTGCTCGGCTGGGAGCGGTTCTTCCTGGACGACATCGCGCTGGGCGTCATCAAGGTCCTGACCTGCTACGGTCTCGGCATCTGGTGGCTGGTGGACATCTTCACCGTCACGCAGCGGACCTACCGCCACAACTACGAGAAGTTCAACGAGACCCTGATGTTCTGCCGCTAATTCCCCCGCGACTATGGAAACCGTCCCCTTCCACAGCAACAGGCTGGTCATGGCCATCCTCTGCACGCTGTTCTGCTGCCAGATCGGCGGCATCATCGCCATCATCTATTCGGCCCGGTCCAACAGCACCTACAGGAGCGCCATGTTTTCTCCTGACGACGCCACCCGGCAGTCGCTGTACTATCAGTCCGAACAGGAGAACAAGACAGCCAGGACCTGGATCATCGTCAGCGTCTGCTCCGGGCTCGCCGGCGTCATCGCCTATATCGTCCTGGCGACGCTCGGATTCATCGCCTCGGTATGGTAGCAGCAAGGAGGAAGGCGGTCGGAGTGGCTCTGATCGCGCTCGCCACCATCTTTGCCGTCTTCATCTACGCGAAATTCGACCCCGAGACGACTCCTTTCCCCAAGTGTCCTTTCTATTGGGCGACCGGGCTCAAATGCCCCGGCTGCGGCTCGCAGCGTGCCCTGCATCAGCTGCTGCACCTGCGCGTCGGGGCCGCTCTCGGCTATAACGCCTGCCTGGTCCTCTTCATTCCCGTCCTGCTGTTCCTGTTTTCCGCCGAGCTCCTGCGGGACAAGGCTCCCGGGTACTACCGCGCGAGCCGGCATCCGGCGCTGGGCTGGACCGCGCTGGGCCTGATCCTGCTCTGGTGGATTCTCCGGAACCTATTCAATCTCTGATATCTACATTTATCCGAAATATGAAAAAAGTCATCAAAATCGTACTCTGGTCCCTGCTGGGCCTGCTGCTCGTATTCCTGGCCCTGACCGTCATCAAGTTCGGTCCGTTCATCAAAGGCGCCACGTCCGTCCAGAAGCTGGACGACGGCATGTATTATCTGGAATACAAGGGCGACGACGGCTTCGCCGGCCTCATCGAGCAGGGCGGCGGCCGCAGCGCCGCGGCGCTGATTCCCTATGTCATCAACTTCCTCTCCCAGGGATATTATACGCCCCCCGTGCAGGAGCTCGCCCCGAACGTGTACGGTTGCTCGGCCCTGACGGCCCGCACGCCGGAAGGCGGCGTCCTGATGGGACGCAACTTCGATTTCAACCACTCCACGAACCTGATCACGCACGTCATCCCCAAGGACGGATATGAGACCATCACCACGTTCAACGTGGACTTCTTCGGCTTCGGCGACAAATGGCTGCCGGAGGGCATGCCCAACCAGTTCATGGCCCTGTCCTCCCTCTTCTTCGCCCTGGACGGCATCAACGAGAAGGGCCTCGCGGTCGCGGACCTGATGGCCGGCGACGCGGTGGAGACCCACCAGGAGACGGGCAAGCCGGCCCTGACCGGATCGACGGCCATCGCCTATGTGCTGCGCCGCGCTGCAAACGTGGACGAGGCGCTCGCGACGCTCCGCAGCATCGACATGCATTCCGACATCGGCGCGGCGCACCACTTCGCCATTTCCGACGCCTCCGGCCGGAGCGTCGTGGTGGAGTATGTCGACAACGAAATGGTCGTCGTGGAGACGCCCGCCGTGGCGAACCACTACCTGTGCGAAGCGAAGAAGAATGTCGGCCTGATCGAATGGGACCACCGCTACGAGCAGCTCTGCGCCAGCTTCGAGGCGGCGGGCGGCGTGATGGAGCGCCAGGCGCTCGAGCAGACCGTCTTCTCCGTCTCCCAGCCGGAGCAGGAGGGTTTCCTCGGCACGGCCTGGACCATGGTGATGGACCTGACGAACCCGTCCGTCACCTACTACAACCGCCGTCACTTCGACAAACCGTTCCATTACGCGATCAGCAAATAGGCTTATGGCACTGGAATTCGGCCCCCTGAAACGGAGTGAAGTCCGGGAGGCGGCGGCGCTCGCCGCCCGGGCCTTCGACGACTACGAGTACTTCACCAACTGGTTCCCGGAGCCGGCTGAGCGGGGCGCCGTGGCCTTCGAGATCATCTGGCGCGTCTACCGGACCAACTTCCGCGTGGCGGACTACCTGGCCGCCCGCCAGGACGGCCGGCTGGTGGCCGTGGCGCAGCTCAACCCGCCCACGTACAAGACGCCGTCCGACCTGCGCTACCTCCTCAACGGCTGGATGAAGGTCTACAAGGCCGGCGACAAGGAGACCATCGACGCCTGGCTCGCGATGGACGCCGCGGCCGGCAAACCCTGCCACGACTACCAGCAGACCGGCCCGGAGATCTGGTACGCGAGTTCCCTGACCGTGGACCCTTCGGCCCAGGGCACGGGCGTCGGCACCCGCTTCATCGAATACTGGGAGCAGTATGTCCGCGGGCGGGGCGGCCGGCAGCTGGTGTTCTTCACCAATTCCGAGAAGAACCTCGCCTACTACCGCAAACGCGGCTACGAGGTCTTCTACGAGGAAGAAATCGTCTACAAGGGACAGAAGATGGGCAGCTGGAGCCTGAAGAAGGCCCTCTGATACCCGGATACAGATACCAAAGCGGGCCGCTGATCGTCAGCGGCCCGCTTCCCCTTTTTTGTTGTGGTACCGGCTACTTGTTCAAGTAGCGGGCAATTTCATCGCAGGCGAGGCAGAGCTGCACATACTGCGGAGCCGTGTTGATGCAGCACTCGTTCTCACCCCAGTGGAACGGATAGTCGTCCTTGTTCTCGAAGTAGTCTTCCTTGACCAGCAGGCCGGGGACGATGCCGCCCGGGATCACGGCGTAGTCCGCGCGGTTGTTGCCGTAGGCCACCTTCTTGGTGTTGACGCCGACGGAGGTCACGAAGGAGACGTTGCTGCCGGGATGGCAGCCGAGGACGAAGTTCAGTCCGTTGAAGACATATTCCGGATCGATCATGTCCGGGAAGAGTTTCCAGACCTTGTAGCAGTTGTAGGCGGTCACGATGATCGAGGCGTTGCCGGCCCAGCCGGTGCCGCCGATCGACACGCCGTAGGGGTTGTCCTGGCCGCCGCGGGTCAGCACCTCCACGTAGGCCGGGATGAGTTCCTTCACCTTCTTCTGGAACTTCTTGTCCATGTAGGGATACAGCTTGAGCGCGGCGGTGAGGTTCGGGCCGCCGTTGAACTCGGTCATGAACATGCCGTTCTGGACCGGACCGTTGGAGCGGCGCACTTCCGATTTGGCCTCCAGCTGTTTCTCGACGAGCGGTAGGAAGAAGTCCTTGTATTTCTGGTTGCCGGTGGCGAGCCAGAGCTCGATGGCGGCGTTGATGCGCGGGTCGCCGCCGCCCATCATCCAGCGGCCCATCATCGGGCTCTTTGCCGGATCGGCGGCCTCGAAGTGCTTGTCCCACAGCATTTCAGCGTTGCGCAGGGAGCGCTCGGCCTCCTCCGGATAGTAGTCCTTCAGGGCCGGGTAGGCGGCCGCCAGGGACACGATGTCCTGCATCACGCCGGCGGCGCTGAAGCGGCTCGTGAAGACGTAGCGGTCGTCCGGGGTGCCGGAGCGGTTGCCACGCACCTCGTAGGGCGCGAGGGTCGGGTCGTAGACCAGGCCGTCGGTCAGCGTCATCGCGTCGCCGAGGTGGTGGTAGTGGTGCATGTCGGGCTGGCCGATGACCTGCGCCACGAAGCCGATGTTCTCGACCTGGGCGTTGATGTTGAGCGTGCCGTGCAGGATCAGCTGGACGTTGTCGGGAATCCCGTCGGGGACGTGGATGTCGGCATATTGGGTCTTCTCGTCGATCAGCGTCTGGTCGCGCATCGGCTGGAACTGGCGCCAGATGTAGGCCAGGTCCTCGGTGGTGTTGAGCACGGAATTGGCCTGGATGTCGAAGTCGCCGGCGTCATACCATCCGCCGACCGCCAGGCCGGGGATGTGCTCGAGGGGCTGGTACTTCGTGTTGGTCACGTCGCCCTGGAAGTAGCCGTCGTGCAGGCGCACGTTGGCCGGCGCCTGGAGGGCGTCGTCCATGTTGGCGCGGCCGTGCCAGATGCGGTAGGCCTCGTTGACCTCCATGTGGTCCATGTTGACCACGAGGGAGACGTCCATCGAAGGATGCCATTTGTCGGCGTAGACTTCCTTGTCGATCGGGAAGGCGTTGGTCACGACGCCCTGGTAGTCGATGCAGTAGAGGCCCGGCTCACGGACGTCGGAGAAGTCCAGGCGGACGTAGTTGTAGCGGTGGTGGTATTCGCCCCAGACCTCGGCGGCGACCTCCTTCACGACGGTCTTGGTGCCGTCCGGGTTGACGCGGAGGATGCGGCCGGTGGCCGCGGGCGTGGCGTTCTTGTCGAGCTCGACCACGGAGACCTTCTTCTGGGCGGGCGTGTAGCCGACCTGGGAGAAGCCGATGTTCGCCGGGCGGGTCCAGTCTTCCGACGCGCTCGGCTCCAGGTACCACTCGAGCACCTTGCCGGTCCGGCCGGCGGGCAGCAGGGAGCGGAGCACGAAGGTGCCGTTCTGCGCTAGATGGCGGCCGTCGTAGATGCTGATCTCCTGGTCGGAGGTCACGCTCACGCGCAGCGCCTCGTCCTCCGGCGCCATCACGATGCGGTGGCCCGTGGAGAGCGGGAGCGGCACGAGGAAGTCGCCGCGGCCGCGGTCGTCGAAGGTGGATTCGCCGAAATACTGCGGGATCTTCTCGGAGACGGGATGCACCTCGGTGTCGTGCATCGGATATTTGGGGAGGATGCGAGCAAGATTGTCAACCAGATAGTTGCGGCCGAAATAGGAGGCCGGGAAGAACTCCAGGTTCATGCCGGCCTTGCCGACCAGCTGCTCGGGCACGGGCTTGTCCAGCCAGATCTGGACCAGGACGCCCTTGTCCTTGGGCAGGACCTTGAGCCGGGGGGCGAAGTCGTAGTCCGCATAGGTCAGCGACACGGCGACGCTGCTCTCGGCGCGGTCGATCTCGCGGGGGCTCACGACGCCGAAGATGTCCCACTGCTCGGGGGTGTTCATCAGGCGGACGCCGCCGCCGGTGGCGATGCGCTCGCCGCGCTGGATGATCTCCAGGCCGGCGAACTTCTCGTCGTAGAAACCGCCATTGTACAGGTTGTTATACACTAAGACATTCGTGCCCCGCGCCTCGAAATAGCCGAGGTCGTTGAGCTGGAGGGTTTGGGCGGACACGCCGGTCGCCGATGCGAGCGCGAACGCCGCTGCGGCGAGCAGAGTTTTTCCTTTCATACTAACGTTGTTGGTTCTGTTTGATTATCAGTTTCGGAAATATAGCGAAAAAAGAATGAATTGCGAAAGTCCGCCCGAGGCCCGGATGTCGATTTGACGGAATAGTGAAAGGATTTGGAACACACCCGCCAATCGGGAACGCGGAGATTCGCTATTTTTGTGTCACTCAATTTGACAACCGGCATGAAAAGATTTCTCCTTCCCCTGGTCGCGGCCCTGACGCTTGGCAGCGTCGCCGCTTCCGCCCAGGCCGTCCAGGCCCTCGAAGATTCCAAATACAGCATCGCCGTCGGCGATGTGACCCTGACCGTCGACGCCGCCCACGGCGGCAAGGTCCTGTCTTACAAGCTCGGAGACAAGGAGGTCCTCAATCAGGGCCGTTTCCCCAACTCCTTCGGCAGCACCTTCTGGACCAGCCCGCAGCGCGAGTGGAACTGGCCGCCGGTGGCCGAATATGACACCAAGGCCTTCGAGGCCGCGGTGGAAGGCGACGCCCTCGTGCTGACCGGCCAGAAGTCCGAGCGCTTCGGCTACCGGATCCGCAAGGCGTTCGCCGCCGATCCGGCCGACGGCGCGGTCGTCATCACCTACACCATCGTCAACGAATCCGGCGAGACCCGCCAGGTGGCGCCGTGGGAGATCTCCCGCGTGCCCAACGGCGGCGTGCTCTTCTTCGACGCCACGGCCGTCGAACCCGCAAACAACATGGCCGGCCTGCCGTTCGAATACAAGTTCGGCGCGGCCTGGTACGTGATGGACGAGGCCCGCGAGAACCGCAAGGTCAACGCCGACGGCAAGGGCTGGCTCGCTTTCAGCGCCAACGGCATCCTCTTCGTCAAGAAGTTCCAGGACCTCAAGCCGGAGGAGCCCGCGCCCGCCGAGGCCGAGATCCAGGTCTATGCCAACCCGGGCAAGACCTTCGTCGAGATCGAGGAGCAGGGCGCCTACACCACCCTGCAGCCGGGCGGCGAGGTCAGCTGGACCGTCCGCTGGTACCTCGCCCCGCAGGCCGGCGCCGACGAGCCCTCCGAGGCCCTGCTCCAGCAGGCTCTCGCCATCGTGAAGTAACCCCTTGAAACCAATTATAACCAGGCGGGGTGACACTTCGGTGCCACCCCGCCTCTCTTTTCTCTCCGACCCGGACTAGTCCGTCTCTTCCAGCGAGAAGATGGATTCGGCAGGCTTGCCGAAGTACCGGGCGATCTTCAGTGCCAGGACCGTGGAGGGAATGTATTTCCCCGATTCGATCGAGTTGATGGTGTTGCGGCTCACGCCGATGGCCTCCGCCAGCTGCTGCTGGGTAATGTCCCGGATGGCCCGCTCTACTTTGACCGTGTTCTTCATAGATGCTTCTATTTACGGGATTTACAGAGCATCCACCTGAACAGCCCGTAATACAGGACGAAGAGGCAAAGCGGGAGGAGAATAAGGAAGAACTCGCTCATAAAGAGTTCGAAATATTCCGGAAGGTTCGGGAAAAGCTTTGCGAGCTGCAACTCCAGGAACAGGCTCAGGAGCAGGAAAAGGACGAAAAAGACATAAGCCGTAAGCCCGATGGACCTCAGGCGAAGACCGGAGATCATCTCGTCTTCCACCTTCTCCTTCGACAGGCAGATGAGGAAGATGGATACGATGAAGGTGAGGTGAGCCGACTTTGCCAGATACCAGGACACATCAATGTTGCGCCTGAACAGCAGCACGTTGACGAGCCACAAGATCACGAAGAGGAGAAGGAGCCACCAGCCCACCTTCTGGCAGGAGTGCGGCATGAGGATGCTTTTAGTGTTCATAGTCAGTATATGCTTATCTGTTCATGACAAAGGTAAGCATATTTTTCATAATGACAAGTATTCTTTGCAAAATTTAAAGAAAACTTGTCATCGAAAACATTCTGAAAGACTTCTTTTCATATCTATAAACATCCATCAAAAGGAATGCTACCCCGATAATGGATACGGAGTTTGCGACCGTCTTTCAGGGAAATGAGAATATCGATCTTTCCATCATCATTCATTTCTCCGGTACTCTGTGTTTTGACGGTGCCTCTGTCATAATTGATTATATCGACGGCAGAAACCGATTCGCATCCTCCTTCATATTTCCCCTGATTAAGGCGAATGCTCAACGGTGAGTCCGATTCCAGTACGGCCTCGTCGATATAAACGCCCTCCAGGTATTGCCCGGGTTTCGAATAGTTGACATCAGCATAACGGAAACCATTTATGTATACAATACAAGGCACCCCCGTTGGCATATAATCATAAGAATTCTCAAAAATATGGCACTGATGCGACGAGCCTTTACTGGGATTAGCAGTACCTCCTCCCATAAAAGCGGAGCCAATGGATACGACACGTCTTTCATTCAGATAGATACCGCTCGATTTGTGATTATCACTCGAGTAATCACTACACGCAGCGGACAGGACTGCGAGAGCTAATAGAATGAACCTCTTCATAACAAAAGCATTATATAATACTTCGCCATCCCTCGAGACTACTTCGTGATTCTGACGCCGACCACGAAGTAATGGGGAACCAGCTTCAGCGTCTCCGACTGCAGGTCCGCGGGGAACTCGTTCTCTCCGCAGAAGCGGAACGCACCGACACGCTCGTCAAACCAGTAGCTCCCCACGACGGCAAGCGGGATAAAAGTCCCGGGCTGGAACGCTTCCACTTTGACGGGTCTGACGTCATACATATACCGGCCTTCGTACCCGGGTTGAGCCGCCTCCTTCAGTTTCAGCTTCATCCCGTATCGCATCGAGCCGTCAAAGAACAGCGCAACAGACTTTTCCGATTCCGACGTCGGGACGAAGCCGACGGTCATCTTGGTATACAGCCTGTAAATTCCTTTCTCCACGTCATAGGCCCGGCCTTCGGCCTTGATCTTTTCCTGCTGGTCCTCCGGGAAATTGGAAAGCATGTCCCTGTTGGTGAACGAAAACGTGAAGCCGAGTTCCTCATCGGGGACGACCAGTTCTCCGTTGACATATTCCTGGATCTCCACGGAGAAGAAGTAGGTCTCATCTTTCAGCGATGAAATGTCATACGCGAAGACCTCATAGCCTGCAGCCTTCAACAGCGGCAAATAATCGGAAGACTCGGGGGCAATGGGCTTCACTTCCTGCGCGAATGCGCTCATGCCCAGCAAGGTGCCGGCCAGGCAAATACAAGCAATTTTTTTCATAGTGCATTGATAATTATAGTGATTATACCCCAAAGATAATAAAATAGATTATATCTCAATCACCATGTGATTTCTACGCAAACAGTGTTTCTTTTGGATTAAAAGCCAAAGAGTGAATTAAGTTTCTCCAGCGGCCGCGTCGCATCGAAGTAAATCTTCTCGTCAGAATAGTACTCGCTTGCCTCGCCCAGGGTAAAGACATCACAGGACCCGACGAGCGCCTGGCTTTCAATCTCGTAGAGTTCGAGGTAATTACGCATGAACTCGTACTCGTCCGCCACCGTCGTCACGCAGAACGGATACTCAGCATCCCCCAACCCGGTCACGGCTATGGTATTGTAGATCCTCATCGCCCGGCTGAAGTACCGCCTCGCTTCATCGACGCCATACGATTCGTCACCGGACTCTCTCAGCAAAGCGATACATGTTCCCGCCCGGTCCAGCGCCTGAAGGTTCAGGGGATTGATTTCCAGGGCCTCTTTCGCTTTGACCAGCGCATTCGCGAAGTCTTTCCGTGCGAACAGTCTCGACATGTCGCCCACCAGGGATTCTTCTTTTCCATTAGAGAGCAGGGCCTGGCCATAGAAGGCGACGACACGGTCGTTGTAGGTAAGCGTCGTATCCAGGGTCGGGGCAGAAAGCCTGCGGACAAGATCCCGGACATCATCCGGAGATTCTTTCACGATTTCTTTGATGACATCCCAGTCCACGGTGATGATTTCCCGCTGTGCGAAGGCGGTGAGGCTGGAGAGCAAGACTGCCAGCACGAGAAAAAACCTTTTCATAGAATAGTGTAAATTATAGTGATTGTCCCCCAAAGATAATAATTCCTAAAATATTTCGGAGTTTTTGGGAGGAAAAAATCACCGCCGGAGAAATTCGGCCTTTTCTTCTGCAGGAAACACCTGTGGCCCGGCAGCGCCTCCGCCATACTCAAACACAACCGTATCATTATAGGGAATCAACGTCGGATCCGACAGGGCGGCCTGCCACTGCGCTTCATCCAGCGGCTTCAGATAAAACCTGTAGGAGTACCTCCCTAAGCCGACATAGCGGTATCCGACCTCGCAGTAATCCGGGAACGCAGTCCAGATACCCAGACACCCGGCACGCTTCAGAAGATTGAAAACAGCATCGAGCGTTTTCTGGTCCAGCCCTCCGGTTTCCCGAAGTTCGCGCCGTCCATGCTCGATTTCAAGATGAAGGCTTTGTCCCTCACCCAGCGAAGTGCGCGCGAGCGAAACGAGCTCTTCCAAGCCGGCCTTGTTCTTCTCATAATGGTCGGCCATCTCGTCCGGGCTACATTTCCGGTCAGCCGGAATGACAACCAGTCCAGCAACGAGAGCGGCCACTACCACGGAAGCATATAAGCCGGTAACAACCCACTTGTGCGTACCGCCGGCCTTCCAGCTCCGCCAGATGGCGATAACCGCCACCACAGCCAGGGCCAGCAAAAGCCATCGCAGCAGCCCCACCAACACACTGCCCATAAACGGGTCATCGATAACGGCGTACAGACAACACGCAAAGACGATGAACGGGACATAATGCCACCAGTTTTTCAAGTTGATGCCTTCCATAACTTATCGGTTCATTCTATTTGAGCCTGAAAGAATCTTTATGCTCCCGGGCATATTGCCCGCAGAGTTCGCAGATTGCATCCGTGGATGCATAGAACGCATCGTCACACGGCCCAAGTTCCTCGATGAACTCAGTCTCCTCAGCGTGCTCCGCGTAAACGGCCAACGCTTTCTCGCAGATCCCGGCAATGTCGAAGGCCCCGACGGCTTCGGCCGAAGAGACCAGGATGTCGTCGTACCGGCCATCCAGATTGAAAAAGAACTGGTCAAAGCCGCCGTTGTTCACCTCCTGCGCCAGCAACGCCATCGACATGAACACCTTCTCCTGCTCATTGAGGGCGGACAGGTCGTGGCCATAGTCGCTCCTGGCGGAAAGCTTGTCGAAGACATACTCGAAAAGGGCTGCGTCATCTTTCTCCCAGACGCGGTTGGAACAGGATGAAGATAAAGAAATAAAGGCAAGGGCAATGACGCCGACGGTCGCTTTGACGACGTTGATCGTACACATAGTTTTCTAAATAATATCAGGTTCGTTTTCCACAAAAGTAATACCATTTGACCGAAAGGACAACACCCCGCCTGATGCCTTGGATAGACGAGATTTGGGCTCTTCGCAGATACTTCCCCGATAAAACGAAAACTCAATGAACATCTATCCCATCGAAATACAATTCGGAGATGACTGTATCTTCATACTTTTCACCTTCATAGACCTCGAGTATTTCAAATCTTAACTTCCAGTTCGGAGCATCGGCATCGTAAGGACCGAGGACACCAACATTGAAATACTGAAGGTTCCGGGTGTCCTCCAAGTCCAGAATGGCGTATGGCTTACCTTGATAGTACATTCTCAGTTGCTTGACACGGGCATTGTCCTTCCACACCGTCTCATTCTTAACATACCCGTTCAAAATCTTCACGGTGGTGATGCGGGGACAATCTCCGGGGAACTCATACTCCAGATACTCACCGACGCCCAGTCCATCAACTCCTTCCGCCCATACTCTCTCGTGGTCGAAGTCATGAGCGTTTCCCGCCTCATAAGTCACATTCCCTATGGGGGCAAGGTGGCTCGATGCCTTGACGGAAAGAATCTCGCCTCCACAGTACCAGCTGCATGCGGGACTATAAAGCTCTTGATACAAAACATCATGCTCCAGAACCTGGAGAGCACTCTCATCGCCCGAATCCACACGGTCGTACAGTGCTTCGAACTGTGCCTTACTTTTATAAGCAAGGGTTGAAGTGGAATCCGGTCTAATGTGCCGGACTTGCCCCCAAGCAGCAAGGGACAAGAGAGAAGTGAGAAGTATCAAAACTATCTTTCTCATAGACAGAACGGTTGCATTCAATATGCCCGCAAAAACAATACCATGAAACCGGTGCCATAAACGTTGAAAGATAATACTTGAGATGTACCCCGGAGAACATGTAGTCCTTACCACTCCCGTTTTTACACCCCTCCCGGCAGTAAGTCCAGCTGGGGCTAGGACTGGCATACGGGGGATGTCGGTGGGGGAAGTGCGGAAGACGTCCCAATGTGTGGGACGTCTTCCGCAAAAAAGGCCGATTTTGCGGGTAACCTGCAAAAATATGGGACGTCTTCCGCACTTTTACGTGCGAGCTCGGAGGACAGGAGGGCCGACAGAGGGGATAGCCGCGGTCGCGCCCCAAATGAAAAAAGCCTCCCGGCGGGGAGGCTTGTCATTTGGGGTGCGATGTGGGGCTCGAACCCACGACACCCAGAACCACAATCTGGTGCTCTACCAACTGAACTAATCGCACCATATTCAGAAGGAGTTGCAAAGGTACAAAAATATTTTTTTCCTGCAAGCGGGGGACAAAGAAAAATAATTATCTTTGTAGGATTTCTCTTCTGAGCAAACACCGAATTATGGCAAAAGAAATAAAGTTCTCCCTTGTATACAGGGACATGTGGCAGTCCTCCGGCAAATATCAGCCGCGTGTGGACCAGCTGGTTCGGGTGGCTCCGGCCATCATCGATATGGGTTGTTTCGACCGCGTGGAGACCAACGGCGGCGCTTTCGAGCAGGTGAACCTGCTCTACGGCGAGAATCCGAACATCTCCGTGCGCAAGTGGACGGCCCCCTTCCACAAGGCCGGCATCCAGACCCATATGCTCGAGCGTGGTCTCAACGCGCTGCGTATGTACCCGGTGCCTGCGGATGTGCGCGAACTGATGTTCAAGGTCAAGAAGAAGCAGGGCACGGACATCTCCCGTTCGTTCTGCGGCCTCAACGACCCGCGCAACCTCAAGCTCTCCGTCGAGTACGCCAAGAAGGCCGGGATGATCTCCCAGGCCGCCCTGTCCATCACCCACTCCCCCGTCCACACCGTTCCTTATTATATGGGCCTCGTGGACAAGCTCGTGGAATACGGCGCCGATGAGATCTGCCTCAAGGACATGGCAGGTATCGGCCGTCCGACCTTCCTGGGAGAGCTCGTGAGCCAGATCAAGAAGAACCACCCCGGCATCAAGGTCCAGTACCACGGCCACAGCGGCCCGGGCTTCTCCCCCGCCTCCATGCTGGAGGTCGCCCGCGCCGGCGCCGACTACCTCGACGTGGCCGTCGAGCCCCTTGCCTGGGGCAAGGTCCATCCGGAC
>JAEEGJ010005227.1_pt1 | contig 41516 bp, 30 predicted proteins | sample 8958761 | NCBI WGS metagenome assembly JAEEGJ01 (sample SAMN16246546, study PRJNA631951) | gut metagenome | biome: gut microbiome; feature: rumen; material: RS-attached | host: Bos | place: Iran: Karaj | collected 2018-10 | reverse complement strand
TTCGGGTTCGGGATCGCCAATGATTACAGGGTCATCATCGGGAACAGTCACCTTTTTGTTTAAAAATTCAGCTATATCAATTAATTGTGCACTGCCGTCAAATCCAACATAAACATAAACCAGTGCATATGCTTCTTCAGCTCCGGGATATACACCCTTTGCAGAACACAATACGCAGTAATTCTTTCCTGCAACTACCTGCTGACCAAGGACTGCGATAGGCTTATAATCAACACCTACAAACCCTTCCATAGCCTTTGAGAATGCTGTCTTTACCTTATCATCGATTTCAAATTCATCGGAAGCTCTCCAACCACCGTCAAGACCGTTAAAGTTTGTTTCGATACCGCTTGTTCCATAATCTGTCACGGTTACATCGCCCTGAAGATCAACATATACTATAGCTACACCAAATTCTTCTTTTCCTTCAGGTCTTGTTACCCTGCAGACAATAGCATAATTTGTTCCGGCAACGATCTGTTTCTTGATGCAGACCATAGGAACTATCTTAACATCATTTTGGTAGTCTGCATTATATATGGTGAAATAATTACGTACAGCTACAGGAACTTCCAGTGTTTCAGTATCTGCCCAGCCTCCGGATACTACCGCACTATCCATTGCATTAAAGACGATTTCTGTCTTATCACAAAAATATTCAACATAATACTCGGTTGCCACACCTGTGTTTTCAAGAAGACCTGCGAAAACATTTATCGGAACATAAAGAGTCTTGTTCTTCTTAACCGATTTTACAAACGATTCCTTCATCGTTTCCGAACCGCCCTTTAACGTATAAGCAGACTTTCCTATGGTAAAAGTAACTTTTACACCGTCTTTTGAAAGTGTTACCTTGTTTTTCTTAACTGAAAGCTTTATACCTGCCTTCTTTGCAAACACTTTAGCGGGAACATAAATGAATTCATATTCATCGCCATAATACTTGCCAACTACATAAAAACCCTTCTTTGAAAGCTTCTTACCGCCATAGATTATGTCCGTGTTTGCTTTAGCTTTCTTAAGCTTTGAAGCTTTCAGGCTTACAACCTTCTCTTCAGCTGCATTTACCGCATTATCCGGAAGCACAAAAGCTTCAAACACAAGCGATAAAACCAGTGAAAGCACGATCAGTGAAGAGACAAAAATCCTTCTTCTTTTCATTTTCCTATCCTCCTTATGATATGAAAAATATATGTCAACGGCCTATCCGTTGCCACCTTAACCCCGCCCAGCAATATAGCCTGTCGACCAGGCCCACTGCAGGTTATATCCGCCGCACATACCGTCCACATCAAGCACTTCCCCTGCCAGATACATGCCCGGATATTTAATACATTCCATGTTTTTTTCGTCTATTTCCTTCAACAGCACCCCGCCCTGTGTGGTCTGGGCGTTTTCAAAACCGTTGCTGTCGGTAATATTCATTTTTATCTGTTTAAACTTTGAAGCAAGAACTCCCGGAGCCTTTCTTATCATTGCCGGATCATAGTCCTTCGGACATCTTTTTGGATCTAATCCGGCTTCCTCTATCAGTACTCCGACAAGCTTATCGTTAACGAATGCCGAAAGCGAGACTCCCAGGGTCAGTCCCGACTTCTGTAAAAGCGACGAGATATATTCCTTTAACTCACTGATCTCCGTATCCGGAAAAAGATCAAGCTGAAGCTCCGGCTTTTCCCCTGTTTTTAAAAGGTTCACCGCGAATCTGCTGAGATTCATGACCGGGATACCGCTTATGCCTTTTTTGTTAAAAATAACCTCTCCGCTTTCTTCATATACCGGAGCCTTTTCTTTTTCCGAAAAAAGGCTGCAATTACATTTAACCCTTACACCGTCGATCCTCTTTAAAGCTTTATGATCCAGCTTAAGTCCGCATAACGCAGGTTCCGGCTTTAATATGTCAAGCCCCATCTTTTTCAGAAGCTTAAATATCGAACCGTCACTGCCGAACGAAGGTGCAGCTGCTCCTCCGCAGGATATGATAAGCTTTTCTGAAACGTAACTGCTTCCGTCCTCACAGGTTACGGAATATTTCCCGTCTTTCCTTACGATATCCTTTACCTTCTTCTCGGTAAGGATCGTTACTCCCAGTGACCGGACAGTATTTACAAAAATATCCCTGAAGGTTCTTGCCTGTTCTCCGTAAGGGTAACAGTAACCATTTCTTTCCCGGTATGGGATACCGATATTTTTAAACAAATCGATCGTTTTGACGTTATCAAATTTATTTATGATCCTATAGGCTTTTTCACTGTCACTGCTCCTGTAGCAGTCTTTTTCCTGAAACAGGTTTGTAAAATTACACTTACCGTTTCCGGTCGCCGTCAGCTTCTTGCCCGCTTTATCGTTTGCTTCCAGGATAAGTACCTTTGGAGCACTCCCCTGCCTGTTTGCGGTACATGCCGAATAAGCCGCCATTATGCCGGCCGCTCCGCCGCCGATTATGATCTTGTCATATACCTTCTCCGGCATGATCAGTTCCCTCACATCACAAATGTCATGTCTAAAGATGCTTCGCTTCGCTCAGAATGACACTAGATATTTTACATTGCCTAATCACTTAAGTAAATGCAGCTTCGTAAACAGCTTTATCACCTTTGTTCCCATCGGCATGCTCTTAAGCTCTTCCTTCGTAACAGTCCTTGTAATTATGAGCAGTGCGCCATATATAATAACCGCATACACGATAACGGGTACTACCATGACCACATGATTAAATATCGCCCTGCATAGCAGCTGGTAAAGCAGATATGAGGAGAATCCCATGATCAGCGAACATATACCCGGCAGTATAAACGTCCTGAGTATCTCCTGCTTATAGTTCATCGCTTTCTTAATTGATATCCAGTTAAATATGCATACACATAAACCGTAAAGCATATTTGCGAGAACCATGCCCTTTGCTCCGAGATCCAGATTCCAGAGCATGAACTGAAGTGCAATAATGTGTATCACCAGAGCCACAGCCGCATGTATTACCGGCTTTCTCATTTTATTGATACCCTGGAGAACTCCGTTTGTAAGTGTCGACAGCGCAAAGAAAACAACTGCACAGCAGCCGAGCGTTAAAAGCTCGGGTCCCAAAAGGTCGTCTTCGTTGTTAAACATCAACAGCAATATTGGCTTTGAAAGAAACCCGAGACCTGCAGCTGCAGGAAAAGCAATGAGCATATTAACCTTAACAGCCGATGCTATCTTTCTCTTAATGCCTTCGAAATCCCTTTTAACATATGAAGCCGACAGATTCGGAACTATGGTCACACCGAATGCCGAAGCGACTGCTACCGGTACATTGTACATCCATTTATATCTGTTGGAATAAGCATCATATAATATCGATCTGTAGCTCTCCGTAAAACCTTTCTTTACCATTGCATTCGAGAATATATATGAATCAATGATACCGCTTATCTGGTAAATGGTCTGGCTCAGGACGATCGGAATCATCGTAAGTATGATCGCTTTGCATATGGTTCCGGCACTGTCCACTTTGCCTGTTGCATCACTGAGTATCAGTTCCTTGTTTTTCTTTCGCTGTCTGATGAACATGAACACCAGAAGTATCAGTCCGCATATTGCTCCCGAAAGAGTACCCGAAGTACCGCCCGCAGCTCCGCGTGATGCGCGTTCCGTCGCCTCGGTAGCGGAGTTTACAAGCCAGTAGGCTGCCCAAACACTGACGATCGCATTAAATATCTGTTCAACTATCTGGCTTATCGCCGTAGGAACCATTGTTTTCTTCCCCTGAAAGAAACCTCTTAAAACTCCAAGAAATGAGAAAACAAATATTGTAGGTGCAAGAACCCTTAACGGCAGCACGCTGCTGGGGTATTCAAATACACCGGCAATCTCCTCGGCAAAAATGTAAACAAGTACTGAGACCGTCAGACCTATTGCGGATGAAACAAACAATGCATACTTAAAATATCTTGACGCGTTGACATATTCCCCTCTGCCGTCCTTATCGGCAATAAGCTTTGATACCGCTACGGGAACACTGTAGCAGGAAATAAGCAATGCTATATTGTAAATCTCATAGGCATTACTGTAATAGCCCATGCCTTCTCTTCCGACAACCCTCGTCAACGGGATACGGTAAAGCATACCGATAAACCTGGTAAACAGTCCTGCCGCCGCCAGGATACCGCCTTGAAGCAGAAAGCCGGATTTTTTCGTTTTTTCCATGTTGTTATTTTCCGATTGTTTCTATGATTTTTTATCAGTTGATTTCAAGGTTTTCAACTCTGAAATCAGGATATACTGCTATGAATGTCTTTCCCGGACGAAGGTTAAGCAATTCTCCTTCGGGTGTGTAGTAATTGCAGGTATAATCCTTTTCACACTTTGTCCAGGTTATCTCCATGCACTTACCTTCACATATATAATACCCCTTGCCTGTAACCTTTCCCTGAACATTCTTGGACATATCCTTATAATCGTTATAGCCCTCAATATCCTGGTATCCGTTCTTGTCCCTGTTGAACTCATGAACGATCTGAATGATGATATTGTTAAACTTCAGCGGCTGCTTTGTATTGTAATCGATATGTTCACCCTTGAACTGGTATCTGGTATAGAGCTTTGTTTCCTCGTCGTATGTCAGATAAGGTGAGGTATATGACGAAAATCCAAGCTTCACCATTGTCGCGGGAGTAGTCGTCTCAGCCAGCTCAACCGAGGTAAACCTGTTCCTGTCTATCTCGGGTTCTGCAGCTGCATCATTATTAAGACTCTCGGGTGTTTCCTCTGCCGAACCGGATGTAACAGGAGGTGCTGCAACATCTACCGGCTGCAAAGCATCTGCAGGCTGCGGTGTTTCAGCTCCGGACTGTGCAACATCATCTTCACCGGACACATTGTTTTCATTACTTCCCGTCAGATCATCCTCTTCGGGATATGCAAATCTGAAATGCTGGGGAACAAAATCATCTTTATGTTCAACCCTAAATCCCTTTTTCTCTATACCTTTAAGTATACCCGAAAGGGAAGCAAACGCATTGTGAGGTGCCTTTATGCTCTTATCCCTGTAAAATACCGTACTGCCCTCGGAATGGGTACCTTCAAGATCATCGACCTTCAAAGCTTCAAGCTTTCTTGTTGCATAAACGGTCTCTCCGTAATGTACAAATATTGAATCATATTCCGAAGCGATACTTACAAAATAATGTCTTGCACTTCTTGCTGAACCCATCCTGTCCTTGCAGGAATTTTCCTCGGTAAGGTTTTCAAAAACTCCCATACACCTTGTAATGCCGGCTTCAACAAGAATCTCATATAAAATATCCGCATCGCCTATACCGCTCTGGGGATTGGCAACGCTTATATTGTTAAACATAAAGGTTATCGGCCGCTGCTTGGCTATTTCCGTGCTTACCCATTTGCCGTTTATCGCACTCTGGACCTCTCCTTTTGCCAGATGTATCTCGGCTATATCGGGTGTAGGTTCAGGCGTAGCCGTAGGTTCGGGTGTCGGTTCCGGCGTAGCCGTAGGCTCCTCTGTCACAGACGGTTCGGGTTCTTCTGTAGGAACCGGAGTACCGGTATTGGTATCGCTCACCTTCTCCAATGTCTTGCTCCCGGAATCACTTACCGTTTCTTCATTCTTCTTATCGGAACCGCCGCTCGCGATCAGTATTATCGTCACAATGACAGCGATCAGTACAGCCGCTCCGGCAGCTGTAAAAATAATAGCTTTTTTCTTAGTCTCATCGTTTGTATAAAAGGATTTGATCCTTTCAAAAAACGAAATCTTACTCTCTCCCATAATCCGTAACCTTCTTTTATTTTTTACCGGGTGATCCCGGCTTCATCAAGTATTTTTTTCTGATGACCCTCCATTACTGCCCTTTCTCCGTCTTCCATATGGTCGAATCCGAAAAGATGCAATATGCTGTGCACGATCAGGAAGGAAAATTCTCTTAACACCGGGTGCCCGAACTCTGACGCCTGTTCCTTACACTTCTCAACCGAAATGATGATATCTCCCAGCATGAGTTCTCCGGTATCAAGATCAAAATAATCTTCGGCTCTTTCCTCCATATCTTCCGGAAATACATTAGGCTCTTCAAAATCAATCAGAGGAAACGAAAGTACATCCGTAGGTCTGTCGATCTGTCGGTACTCGTTGTTTATCTGCCTGATGCTCTCATTATCCGTAAGCGTAAGGTTTAACTCCGTTTCATACGGACACTTTAGATACTCAAGAGCCTTATCTATTATGAACCGCGCCGCTTCCTCACAGTCAAAGTCAAACCCGGGATCCGTTTCTTTTTCAATAACAAGGTTCATTTTACAATTCCTTATCTTCAGTCATTTTTATTCCGGAAGTCACGGCGTTTCTCAAAACGTGCTTCCCTGTGCTTCAAAGCAGACGCCTCATACTTCTCGTAAGCATTTACAATCTTCTGTACCAGCGGGTGTCTTACGACGTCCTTGCTGGTCATATACGAGAACCCGATATCGTCTATGCCTTCAAGAACCTTTAAAGCTACATCAAGTCCCGAAATCTGTCCCTGAGGCAGATCCTTCTGTGTCAGATCACCGGTGATGATAACCTTCGAACCGAACCCGATACGTGTAAGGAACATCTTCATCTGGGCAGGAGTCGTATTCTGCGCCTCATCCAGGATGATGAAAGCGTTATCCAAAGTCCTTCCCCTCATATATGCGAGAGGCGCAACCTCTATGAGTCCCTTTTCCGAATTCTTCTGATAGCTTTCAGGTCCCATGATCTGATAAAGTGCATCATAAAGAGGCCGCAGATACGGGTCTATCTTACTCTGAAGGTCTCCGGGAAGGAAACCGAGCTTCTCACCGGCCTCGATAGCCGGTCTTGTAAGGATAATCCTGCTTACGTCATTATTCTTAAATGCCGTTATCGCGCAAGCCATGGCAAGATAAGTCTTACCGGTTCCCGCAGGTCCCATGCCGAAAACTATCATCTTATCCCTTATAAGGTCAACATACTGCTTCTGTCCCAAAGTCTTGGGTTTGATCGGCTTACCCTGTATCGTAAAGCAGATAAGTTCCTTATCTATTTCATTTATTGCATGCTCCTTGTCCTCATAGACCAAAGACAGGCAGTAATTCACGTTCTGTTCCGTTATCGTGCTTCCGTTCCCGGAAAACTTTGCAAGCTCATTTATAACGCGTTTTGCCTTGTCCGTATTTACTTCATCACCGATTATCTTTATTTCGTTGCCTCTCTCTATCACGGTAACGTTAAGGTTTTTCTCAATGATCTTTATGTAGTTGTCACATGCTCCAAATATTGCCTGAAGAATATCAGACGGAAGATTTACAATGGTTTCGGTTATCGCCATATATAGTCCTCTTTATCACTGCTTATTTTCAATGTAATCCAGAAAACGCCTTCAGCGTTTTATTATCTTATTATTATAGCAATTTTGACTTATATTTACAACAATTTTCTTATGAAATTCAAAATAAATGGGGAGGAAAAACCGTCAAAAGAAAAATCCCTTTACCGGATAACGGTAAAGGGAAAATATAAAACTTATTTGAACTTTCTCTTGCGAGCTGCTTCAGACTTCTTTTTACGTCTTACGCTGGGCTTCTCATAATGCTCTCTCTTGCGGATTTCCTGCTGGATACCTGCCTTTGCGCAATTACGCTTGAATCTGCGAAGAGCACTGTCTAATGACTCGTTTTCTTTTACGATAACGTTTGACATAATCTCACACCAAACCTCCCTCCAGTTGTGGACTTCGTGCCAAACTTACTGTTATGGTATTTGTAGCACAAAGATTATTATACCACGTTTTCAGAGTTAGTCAATACTTTTTTTATTTTTTTATGCTTAAGTATTCAAAAGCGCTTTAATCTTGCATTTTAATGATTTCGGATCAAAACCTATGGAATCTCTCAGGTCCCTCGGTATCCCGTGAGCTATGAAGCTGTCCGGAAGTGAAATGTTAAGGAATGTGTTCTTTCTTCCGTTCTCCATCAAATGTTCGGCGACCGCTTCACCAAAGCCTCCGCGCTTAACATTTTCCTCTGCCGTGATAATGATATCGTGAGTCTCACAGAGCCTGTCGATCATCTCAAAGTCTATCGGATTTACAAATCTTGCATTAACAAGCGTAAGATTGTCGCCTTCTTCCTCAATCTCCTTCAAAACCCCGTCCATGACCTTGACCATCTTTCCTACGGCGATAACGGCAGCTTTTTCTCCTTTTCTTATGAACTCCGCTTTGCCGAGTTCTATCGGATTGTCGGTTTCGCATCCGTAGAATGCTTTTGCTCTCGGATATCTTATTGCCGCAGGTCCGTTATAATTACAAGCAAATACGAGCATATCCGCAAACTCACGTGCGTTTTTCGGAGCCATCACGGCAAAGCCCGGTATGCTTGAAAGAAACGAAAGATCCAGTATACCCTGGTGTGTCTCACCGTCACAGCCTACTATGCCCGCCCTGTCAACGCATATGGTTACCGGCAGAAAATTAAGTGCCACATCATGTACCAGCTGATCGAAGGATCTCTGCAGGAATGTCGAATAAATCGCAACTACGGGATGCAAGCCCGCGGACGCCATACCTGCCGCAAAGGTAACGGCATGTTCTTCGGCGATACCGACATCAAAAAACCTGTCGGGGAAGTTTCTTTCCCATTCCTTAAGTCCTGTTCCGTCGGCCATGGCTGCGGTAACGGCTACTATATTCTCATTGCTCTCACCGATACCTACTATTGTTTCCGAGAATATGTCGGTATAGGTCTTGCATGATTTTTCTGTTTTCTTTTCACCTGTCGAGAGCACAAAAGGCTCAACACCGTGGAAGCTTGCGGGATCCTCCTCTGCGGGACCGTAACCCTTACCCTTCTTCGTTATCACATGAACCATTACCGGAGTTCTCGATTGGGCTGCAGCCTCAAAGGCCTTAAGCATAAGCGGAATGTTATGCCCGTCGATGGGTCCGATATAGGTAATGCCCATATTTTCGAAAAGCATGCCCGGAACAAAGAGGCTTTTGATGGATGCCTTGGATTTTTTTATCCTTTTTACCATCTTATCTCCCATATAAGGAACAGTTTTCAGCTTTTCCTCTATGTTCATCTTCAGTCCGGTATATTTTGAGTTCGTACGCAGCTTGCCCAGATATGCCGCCATACCGCCGACATTTTCCGATATCGACATTTTATTATCGTTAAGAACTATTATCAGGTTTGACTTAAGCCTTCCGGCGTTATTCAGCGCTTCGAATGCCATACCTCCCGAAAGCGCTCCGTCTCCGATGACCGCTACAACCTTATATTTCTCACCCTTAAGATCCCTTGCCTTTACAATACCGTCGGCAACGGATATGGATGTGGATGCATGTCCTGTATTAAAAGCGTCACAGGGACTTTCCTTACGGTTGGGAAATCCGCTCATGCCGCCGAACTGTCTTAAATTGTCAAATCCGTTCTTTCTTCCGGTAAGGAGCTTATGTGTGTAGCTCTGATGACCTACGTCAAATATCAGCTTATCCTCCGGGAAACTTAAAAAAAGGTGCAGTGCCATGGTCAATTCCACTGTACCTAAGTTTGAGGCCAGATGTCCTCCGGTATTGCTTACTTTTCTGATCAGAAACTTCCTGATTTCCCGAGCAAGCTCCCTGTAATTTTCTTCAGGGATGTTTTTTATATCATTTGGCTCATTTATCTGATCAAGTATGCTCATTTCAACCTCTGACAAACCCCGTCAAAATAATTAAAGTTTCCTGAATATCAGACTTTCAAAAAGCTTCAGGAGAAACTTATTATCACGTCCGACAGCGCTGAGTCCGTTTATGGCTAACGCGGTATAGACCTTTACAAGCTCTCCGGCCTTTGCAAGTCCGAGTATCCTTGCTACTGTCTCTTTTCCGTTTTTCTCGTCTATGTTAACGCTTTTTCCGAGTGTTTCCGAATCCGATGTCATGTCAAGGATGTCATCCTCTATCTGAAAGGCAAGGCCCAATGCTCTTCCGGCTGTCTCAAGACTTTCTACATCCTTTTGGGATGCACCGCCCAAAACCGCCCCGCACATAAGAGCCGCTTCAATTAGATACGAAGTCTTTAACTCATAAACTCTAAGGATATATTTGATCTTTTCTATATCCTCATCTGCAATGCCTATCTCCGAAAGCTGGTCAAAACCCGTTACCTTCTTGTCTTCACTGTATTTTTCCGTCGTATCGAGAACCTGTCCGCCTATCATGCCGCTGTAACCGGCTTTTCCGGCCAGGATCCTGAATGCCTTTAATACTCTTAAACCGTAATCCTTTTCAAACGTTTCCGGATTTTCCGATATGTTACCGATGATTTCGAAAGCATAATTAAGCAATGCATCTCCGGTAAGAACTCCGATCGCATGTCCGAACGCAACATGTGTTGTAGGCTTTCCGCGACGCAGAACATCATTGTCCATAGCCGGCAGATCGTCATGCACAAGTGAATATGCATGTATAAACTCTATAGCTGAAACAAAAGGCTCCGCCAAAAGCTTTTCAAGCTTTTCGTCGATCGAAAACATCCGGAAACACTCTAACAGCATGATGGCACGAAGTCTCTTACCTCCGTTCAGCACGCTGTAATTCATTGCTTCACATATCCTTCCGTACTCCTTTGACTGCGGAAGGCTGTTTTTCAGTATTTCATTTATATGTTCTGTTTTACTCTGTAAAGACTTATTATCCATAGCACTCTCAGCTTTTCCCTTTTACAATTTTTGCAAGAACCCCGTTTATGAAACCGGCCGACTGTGCTCCACCGTATTCCTTTGCAAGCTCAACGGCTTCATTTATTGCAATAGCTTCGGGAAGCTGCTCATAAAATATCTCATATGTGCAAAGACGCAAAATGTTCCTTTCGACAAGACCTGTCCTGTTAAAGCTCCATTTCTGTATCTCCGAAGAGAGCCTCTGGTCTATTTCCGAAAGTACATCCGATATTTTATTATACTTTTCAAGCACTTCTTCTTTATTGTCGTTTTTTATGCCTTCGTTCGGTAAAACAACATCAAAATAAAGCTGATTCTGCTCCTCAATCTCATCACACTCGTGAAATTCCCGCAAAAACAACAATTCCAGAAGCCGCTTTCTAAGATTCCTCTGCATTATTTAATCTCCAGTCAGACTTTTACAGTGATACCCACTATTCTAACATTTACTCCCACAACAGAAAGACCTGTCATGCTTTCAATGGCCTGCTTTACCTTTTCCTGTACCTTCTTTGATACCTCGGGAATACTGTATCCGTAAAGTACATTTACATATATGTCGGCTACGACGTTTCCTGAATCGATTGCCAGCTTAACGCCCTTTGAATTATTCTTTATGCCGAACTTTGCAACTATCTCATTTGTCAGGTTGCCGCTTAAGGAATGAACTCCTTTTATTTCAGAAGCTGCCAGCCCTGCTATACTTGCTACAACACTGTCAGAGATTTTAACATCACCTTTGAAATCGGTTATTTCTTCCATAGCACTAAACACTTTGCCGAAAAACGGCTCCTTTCATAAAAATTTGCCACTTCCTCTAGGCAAGGAAATGGCAAGAAAAAACAATAATATCAGATCCTCTTGAGATACTCGCCCGTACGTGTGTCAATCTGTACTTTATCTCCACGCTCAACAAACAGAGGCACAAGAATCTGTGCACCGGTCTCTACGATAGCGGGCTTTGAAGCACCTGTAGCGGTGTCGCCCTTGAAGCCGGGCTCTGTCTCGGTGATTACAAGTTCTGCAAACATAGGAGGCTCTACGGAGAATACCTTTCCCTGATATGAAAGCATATTTACCATATCGTTCTCTTTTACAAACTTTAATGCGTCACCGATCTGATCACTGGTCAGAGCTATCTGCTCATAGTTCTCGGTATTCATGAAGTTAAACATATCACCATCTGCATAGAGATACTGCATCTCGCTCTTCTCGATGTGAGCCTGAGGATACTTCTCTGTAGGACGGAATGTACGCTCTACAACGCCGCCGTTGATAATGTTCTTAAGCTTGGTTCTGACAAATGCAGCTCCTTTTCCGGGCTTTACATGCTGGAACTCTACTACCTGGAATACCGAGCCTTCAATCTCAAGTGTTAATCCGTTTCTAAAATCACCTGCTGAAATCATAAAAAACAATCCTCCATATGTTCTGTGTTCAACTAACTAATTTATTCTATCCTAAAATCAAAATAATTGCAAGAATTTTTTATAACAAATCGAAAAAAAAATCAAGAGCCTCTTTATAACCCGCAAATCCCTTGCCCATAACGGTCTTTGCACAAATGTCGCTGATGACCGAATGACGCCTGAATTCATCCCTTTGCGAGATGTCCGTAAGGTGTACCTCGACTACCGGCACATTTAGTATGAGAAGCGCATCCCTTATCGCATAACTGTAATGAGTATATGCCGCAGGATTGATTATCACGCCGTCAAAATCATCCTCATAAGCTTCATGTATGAATTCGACAATATCTCCTTCATGGTTGCTCTGCCTTACGTCAACCGTGATCTCAAGCTCTTCTGCCCACTTGTCTATCTGGAAGCAAAGATCGTCATAGTCCTCGTGTCCGTATATCTCCGGCTGCCTGATCCCAAGCATATCAAGATTGGGACCGTTGATTATCATAATGTTCATGTTACTTACTCCGTTTCCGTATATTATATTCTTTACTTAAACTTCCCACACAGTCATGAATAATTGAATTTCATTGTCACCCCGAGAATTTTCTGCCCGGCCACTGCTTTCCTTCGGATTTCAATTTCTTCTTATAAAAATGAAGTACAAATCTCTCCAATATCCTCTTTAATATTATCTGGATCTCTTCACGACGGTTTATCGGATTAACAAGTATCGTATGTATGCCTGCCAGGTTTCCGCCGTATATATCCGTAAAAAGCTGATCGCCCACACAGAGTACCGACTTTACCGAAAAGTGCATCTTCATGGCCGCCGCATAATAATTTCTGGAATACGGCTTTTGAGCCTTGAATATGTATTTGACATTTACATCCTTGTTAAACCTTTTGACGCGTGCTTTTTTATTGTTTGAAAGAAGACATATGTCATACCCTATGGATTTCAGGCGGCTGAACAGTTCTATCGCTCTTTCGTCGGCGTCTGCTCCGTGCGGAACAAGGGTGTTGTCTATGTCAAATATGATTCCCCTGAAGCCTTCATCATAATATTTTTCAAAATCTATTTCATAAGTGGAACTTACCCACTCATCAGGATATAATCTTTCAAACATAACCTTTAACTTACTCCCAAAAAGTGCTCTCAAAGAATGATTCAAAATATTACAACATCATACCGGATTAGTCAAGTAAAATTATCTGCCGGTGGTTTTTCAAATATAGTTATAATCATTATAGCAAAAAAAACTGCTTTTGACAACAGATTTATAAACATAAAAGGGGACAAAACAAAGTTTTGTCCCCGAAATCTTTATGATTAAAACATATTTATCTCTTGGATGCTGTTAAGCCTCTTCATCCTCTGTCATGTACTTAGCTGCTTCCTCAACAACCTTAGCCTGTACATCAGCGGGTGCCTGCTCGTAACGGTCGATTGCATATGAGTAATCGCCGATACCGCCGGTCATGGAACGAAGGTCTGTGGAATATCCGTAAAGCTCTGCCAAAGGAACGTCTGCCATAATCTCCTGCTTGCCGCCGGCAACAGGATTCATACCAAGTACACGGCCTCTTCTCTTATTAAGGTCACCCATGATATCTCCGGTGAACTTATCGGGTACGAGCACCTTCATGGAAACTATGGGCTCTAAGAGACAAGGATTGCAGTTTTCCTTAGGGTCTGTGAACGCAGCCTTGAATGCCAGCCTTGCAGCCTGCTTGAATGCCATTTCCGAAGAATCTACAGGATGGTAAGATCCGTAGAACAGAGTTGCCTTAAGTCCAACTACAGGATAGCCTGCAAGAGGTCCCTTAAGAACGGACTCTGCAAGTCCCTTCTCAACTGCCGGGAAGAAGTTCTTGGGAACTACGCCGCCGACGATCTCTTCTGCGAACTCATAAGCCTTCTCCATATCACCCGAAGGCTCGAATCTCATATGAACATCTCCGTACTGTCCGTGTCCGCCGGACTGCTTCTTATACTTGCCCTGCTTCTCAACCTTCTTCCTGATCGTCTCACGGTAAGGAACTCTGGGCTTACTAAGCTCAACCTCAACCTTATAACGCTGCTGGAGCTTACTTACTACTATATCAAGCTGCTGTCCGCCGATACCGTAGATAAGGGTCTGACGGTTTTCCTTGTCAAGAACCATCTTTAAGGTCTTATCCTCTTCACAGAGCTTACTCATAGCCTGAGCAAACTTGTCTTCATCACCCTTGTTCTTTGTATCAACCTTCTTGTACTCGTAAGGAACGCTGTACTGTGCCCTGGGGAATACAACCGGATTGGCCTTGGTTGATAATGTGTCGCCTGTCTGGGTATTTGAAAGCTTTCCGATTGCGCCGATATCACCGGGGTTAAGCTCTTTAACCTCTATGGTCTCCTTACCGCGGAGAATGTAAAGACGTGAAAGCTTTTCTTCAGTATCCTTGTCAGCATTGTAAATGACTGCGTCTGAAGTAAGTACGCCTGAGCATACCTTGATAAGCGAATACTTACCGATGAAAGGATCGACGATGGTCTTGAATACCTTTGCGGTCATAGGCTTGCTGATATCATAGTTTGCCGCAAACTCGCTGTCATCCTTGGCGCTCTTGCCGATAACCTTATGGTTAAGAGGTGAAGGAAGGTATGACTTGATGGCATTAAGCAGCATGACTGTACCCTGCTGGTTGATAGCTGCACCTGCAAGTACGGGAACAGTGCTTCCGTCAAATACAGTTGCATGAAGAGCGGTATCTATCTCTTCCTGAGTGAACTCTTCTTCTGCAAAATACTTTTCCATAAGATCTTCGCTTGACTCTGCGATAGCCTCGATAAGATCGTGACGGCAAAGCTCAACATCATCCTTTACGGAATCGGGAATAGGACACTCGGTATACTCACTGCCCTTTGTAAACTTTCTTCCGCCCATCTTAACAACGTTTACGAAGCCTACGAATTTCTCATTTTCAAAGAAAGGTGTATGGAAAGGAGCTATCTTTGTACCGAAGTTCTCGGTAAGCTGCTCCACAACTTTAGCAAAGTTTGCGTTAGGATCATCCATAGCGGTAACAAAGAACATTCTGGGAAGCTTCTTCTTTTCGCAGAGTTCCCATGCCTTGATCGTTCCTACTTCAACTCCTGCCTTTGCGTTAACAACTATGATTGCTGCGCCTGCAGCGTCAAGTGCTTCTTCTACTTCGCCGACAAAATCGAAATATCCCGGACAGTCAAGGAAATTGATCTTTATACCGTCATGCTCTACGGGAATAAGTGAAGTGCTGATAGAGAAAGTACGCTTGATCTCTTCTTTATCATAGTCACTGATGGTATTACCCTCTTCAACACGTCCCTGACGAGAGATAATCCCCTTAGTAAGCGCAATGGCCTCGACCAGAGTAGTCTTGCCGCAGCCGCCATGCCCTAAAATAGCTACGTTACGAATCGCTTCGCTCTTATAGGTGTTCATTTGTAAAACCTCCAATACATATTTTAAAAACCACTTCAACAATTTTACTAAATTTTTAAATAAATTGCAACTACTTTTTGTAAAAAAATTACTATTTCCGGGTATGCAATAAAAAAACACCTGTTAAGCTCGCTCTAACAAGTGCTTTTTATGGTATTTTTCAAAGTTCCTTCACGCTTCCGTCTTCATATATGAACTTTACCTTTATATCCTTATCATTCTTTAAAAGTTCACGGCTGCCATCATATCCGGTTATAAAACATACCGTGCTTAATATATCCGCCTTAAGTCCCGATCCTGTGATCACAGTTACGGAAACAAGTCCTGAGTCAACAGGCATCCCGGTCTTTGCATCAAGAATGTGATGATAAAGTTTTCCGTCCTTTTCAAAGCATCTTTCATATATGCCGGATGTTACAACCGCTTTATCCTCTACCTGTAAAACCTCGAATATCCCTCCTTCGGGATTAAACGGATCTTTCAACGCCACGTTAAAACCGACCTTTTCTCCGTCCTCTGTCGGCTTACTTCCGAGACACTGCACATTTCCACCGAGAGAAATAACGGCAGAGCCTATGCCCTTTCCTTTAAGGCACTCTATCAGCCTGTCGCCTATATACCCCTTGGCGGCCGACCCGAGCTCTATCTCTGTCTCGGGATCCGTAAATTCCGCAAAATATCCGCCGGCTTCCTTTTTTAACTTTATCGATCCGTAGTTTACTTTTTTAAGGCCTTCGCTTATGGCTGCCCTTTCCGGCACTTCATTTGTTCCGGAACGGAAATCCCAAAGCTTTGAGACAGGCCTTACAGTTATATCGTATGCACCGTTTGTTGCCACACAGTAGGAAAGAGCCTCTGTCATACAGTCATACAGCTCCTTTGAGATGCCGACCGTTCCTTCACGGCTTTCGTTTACCCGGTACAGCTCGCTTTCCTTGTCCGTAGTGCTGAAAATCTTCTCATATCGCCGGCATTCGTCAAAAAGCTCATCTATTATCGATCTGTCGTCCGTTCCGTAAACAGTCAGGCTCACGACGGTATCAAAATAAATTCCGGTACCTGATACACTCTTGATCTCGGCTTTCCCGCAAGCACTTAAGATACATATTACGATAAGCACAAGCGGAAACAATACTTTTTTTAACATGATATGCAAGGCCCCAGTATAAAGCCTCCTCCGCCGCAGACTACATTTAGAACAATATTTGCAATGATAAGCTTCACGCAAATGTTACCTTTATCCACCTTCTGCGGTACAAATGTGCCGGCCCTTCCCCTGTACTGAAGCGTTCCGCCTTCCATACCGCTTATCAGCTCGTCATACTCCGGTCTGTTAGGATTCATGCCTTTCGCTATTTTTGCATGTGACATAGCCGTTATGTTATTACCGAGCGCAAGATTTGCTATGGCGCTGTAATAAAACCAGACGTCATTCCGGTTAGTTATCGAATTCAGTATGTCGAGAGCCCTGTAGAAATCCCTGTTGTTTATTGCTGCGGCCGCTTCGTTAAGTCCGGTCTGCATATCCATACCGTCTCTTTGGTAATATCCGTTATCCGATGTCTCATTATAGTTTTCATTGCCGTAACTGCCGTTATCATACGAACCGGAATTATAGCTCTGATCATTACCGTTAGCATTGTTATAGCCTGCATTATTACCGTAGCTGTTATTGTCGTAACTGTTGTTATCGTAGCTTCCGTTATTATAGCTTCCGTTACCGTAACTGCCGTTACTGTAGCTTCCGTTACCGTAGCCTCCGTTACCGTAGCTTCCGCTACTTCCGTTATTGTTTTCACGGCTGTATCCGTTACCGTTGTTTCCGTAATAATTTTTTCCGCCGGTATAGTAGCCGCCGCCGGCGCTGTACGGATTCCTGTTGCTGCCGTAGGTCGTATTCTTTCCCGCGCCTGTATAATATCCGCCGGAATTATAGCTTCCACGGTTCTGATCGGTATTATAATTTCCCTGAGTACTCTTCTCGCCGTTTCTTCCGTAAAAGCTGTCTGAATAAGCCGTCTGCCCGGAAGACTGCGTATTTTCCCCGAAGCTTCCTCCAAAGCCCCATAGACCGGAATAATCGGGTTTTTCTTTTTCCGCTGTTTTTGTACTTCCCCACTGTCCGTATCCTGAGCTGTCATTGCTCTCTCTCGTCTGCCCTCCCGGATACGAACCGCTGTTCCTGCGTATATCATTCGGACCGCCTATACCCAGACTCCGTTCATGCATAATTTCTTCATAAGCAAGCTGTATCTTCTTAAATGTCTCCTCTGCAGCATCCTTATTCGGATTGTTTATGTTGTTGTCCGGATGATACTGTTTGCTCAGCTGTCTGTAAGCCTTTTTGACAGTCTGGTCATCATCATATTTATTTACGCCTAAAACCTCATATGGATTTAACATAATTCACCGTCCTAATCAAACCTGTTCCCTGTCCCTTTTCGGAGCCGTGCCGAGATTAAACCCTGTCCATACTCCCGAATACAGAATATTCTGGAGGATGTCATTGTTTTCAACTATGGGCAGCATTTCATAATTCCTTGTACATTCCGACATGACAAGCGTCAGCATATCTCTTATGACATTCTCATCATTGCCGATTCCCTTTAATGCATTGAATCTGTTCTTTTTCAGATCCTCTTCATAATCACAGTATGCGTCAAGTATGTAAATGAATTTTCCGAGATAAAAGCCCATTTTCTCGAGGTAGACCTGCCACTCGTCATGCTTCATGAGAAACAGCTCCGACATGATCCTTCCGAAGCAGCCCGAAGTATTGTCTATATTTTCCTCTCCGTTTTTTTCATACTCCGAAAGCAGTTCAAGCTCCATCTCTATGTTTTTGGATTTTTCGGGATACTGTTCCATCACCCTTTGGGCTCTCTTTTTAAGAGCCTTCGCGAATCTCTTCTTTCTTCTGTCCTTATCATCCTTCCATGCATCCAGGCACTGGTAATAGGTCAGAAGCACATTCATGTCCGAAGCATATTTCGTATACTCATTCCTGAGTGTTGTATGCTTGGAAAAAGGATGGACTATGCACCTGCACTCCGATACCACGGTATTGTCCTCGTAAAGACCGTCAAGCAATATTGCAAGGAATGTAAGATCGTAATTCAGGGTCATCTGTCCTCTTGCGCCAAAGGATTCCTTAAGATCCCTGCATAATCCGCAATAATAAGACCTGTATAAGTCAAAATCCTTGAATTTTATCTCCGGTTTATTTATTACAACATAACCAAACATGATTTTTTCTCCGTATCGCGTTATATTACTTTACTCATATTATAAACACTGCAGCTCCACTGTCATCCTGAGGGCTTCAGCCCGAAGGATCTTGTTACATGTCAGATTGACAGCAGCAGTGCCACATTTCTTATAAAGCCCGACTTGAAGAAGCCGTATCTGAACATCATGATCCTTCTGACTATGGGACTGTATTCGTTCAGCTTTATAAAATGTTTTAAAACCTTGAGCTTTCTTTTTTTCATCACAGAACCGTAGCAGCGGTAAAAGCACTCTGCCTGTTCTATGGTCGCGCTTATCCTGCGCCTTATACCGTCCCTGTCGGCAGCCCTGTTCTTTATATAGCTCTTAAAATCCGTCTGCCCGACCTGGTTTGATGAATGCTGCCTGTACATTACAGTCGGGACATGGTAGAACTTGACCGCGCCGAAGGATGCACAGATGAGCGCCATCCACCAGTCATGATATCTTATATAATCATAATCATGTCTGAACCTGTAATTATTCTCGGCAGAAGGAAAGCTTTCCGAAAGCATGTCGGCCGCAGCCTGGTTGACAGCCACGGTACAGCCTATTGCCTTGTTCTCCATCAGAAGATGCCCCAGATCGCACTTTCCTGCCTTCATATGGTTTGTCTGATAGAAGGACTTTTCAAGGAATTTCAGATTCTCATCCACAAGTATCGCGTCGGTAAACACCATGCACGGCTTATGCTTTCCTTTTATCCTTTCAAGCGCCTTCAGCTTCTTTACGGTAAGGAATATCTTATCCATCAGCCATGAATCATCCTGATCGCAGAACATGTAATATTCGCTGCACTTTATTGTATTTCTCGTAAAATGCGGTTTTTTAACGAACCTTACCGCACTGTCCTTTAATGATATGATACCCTTAAGCTTGGCGGTTATCGGCTTCTTGAACTTTTTAACGTAAGCATTGGAAATCTTGATCTTCTCGTTATCCCTGTTCCTTTTAGCCACACGGTTCAGGTTAAACAGAAAGCTTAAGGTCGAACCCATATTTCTGTGATTGTTTAGTGCAAATATCTTTCCTTTATATTTCTCGGCGTATTCATTTGCAATTTCACGGCTGGAATCCGATGAACCGTCATCAAATATATACAGCTTCCAGTTTGAAACCGTCGACCTGAGTATTGAATCTATCTGATCTCTTATGTAAGCCTCTCCGTTATAGACTGACATTATGATATTTACATTATACATAAAAACCTCACTTAAATAGCTTACCGGCCTTAAAACCCGCAAAGCGGAATCCGCAATCGGCGACAAAGCCTATCACATCCGTCATTTTGCCGTTTTTAGCCATATATTTTATGCCCGTTTTTAAATATGATACGCCTTCACTCTCCGAACTGAGCTTCCCGAATACCTCCGGATGCTCCTTTTGAGACTTGGCTATTTCAATGTTGCGCTTAAACTGTTGTTTTAAAGACAGATTATGTGAATGATAAACCCTTGCTCCCGGACTATAGCTTATCATGTAGCCGTTTTTAAGCGCCTTATGGGCATACATCATATCCTCGTTAAAATCAGTTTTCCTGAAAAACCCGTCAAGCTTACGAAAGATCTTCATATCGTACATGGCGCATACATCCGAACAGAATATGGCTTTTATCTTTCCATCCTCCAGCATTGACCTGTCCTTGATCATTGGCTCGGAAGGATAATTATAGCTTCTCGCGTATCTTTCCTTTAAAACTGCTTTTTTACATGGAAGCTGTCTTGCGTAACACACAGCTATATCCGCATCTTCAAACTCCGAAATCATCCTTCCGATAAGGCAATTATCGGAAGGTAACGCATCCTGAGTCATAAACAGACAGTAATCTGCATCTGAATCCTCGGCAGCCATCTGGCGTGTACCGCCGTGATTAAAAGAAGCTTTATCAATTGCCGTCACCTTTAACCGTCTGTCACGAAGTGCGTTCTCGGCAAGTCCTTTCATAAAATCGGTTACTCCGTATTTTTCGGTAACCGTGAGTATTATATGTATCTTTGAAAGCTTTCTTTTCTGCTTCAGAAGCCTTTTTATAAGCTCATACAGCCTTTTGTCCGGATTACAGACCGGTATGATCGCATCTATCTTCATTTTGCCGCCCCTGATATCATATTTGATGCATTTAGTTAGTGTCATTCTGAGCGAAGCGAAGAATCTTCTTTAAAAAAGCCGGACAATGTGATACATTGACCGGCTTTCATTCAGTCAAAGTCACCTCGAAAACGCTTTCAGCGTTTCCTCGGTAACAAAACGATGCTCCGCATCTCATTTCAGTCGGGGCTTGAACCCCGCCTGAAACGAAGATCTCCCCCCCACCTTCGCTATGCTAAGAGGTGGGAGATATCTTCTGTTTTGTTAAAATTACTCTCAGGGTTGTCCTGTATACTGGTCAAAATTACCCTCAGGGTAATCATCGTATCCGTTAACGTCATCCGGATTTACGGGATAGCCGTCAGTACCTGCGTTGTTCATGTCTGCGGCTCCTACCGAATTCTGCTTTGCTTCTCTTAACTCATCCTGGTTCTGCTGAAGCGAAACAAGATTGTTCTTTAATGAAGTAACAAGCCTGTCTGAATTCTCTTTTGCTTCCCTGTAGGCAACTGAAACGATCTTTTCGATGGTATCAAGCATATCATCAGCATAATTCATGGCTCCGGTCCTTATGGTATCCGAATACTGCTCAGCATCCTTTACTATCTTATCGCCCTGTGCCGTTGCATTCTGCACCACCTTGTTCGCCTGTTCATACGCACTCTTCATGATCGCAGTCTCTTCAACAAGCTGACGTGCGCGTTCCTTACCGTCTTCCTCTATCTGTCTTGCCTTCTCGTTTGCTTCTTCAACTATCGCCGCAGCATCCTCATTGGCTTTCTTTAAGATATTTTCCCTGTTGGCGATGATCTTCTGACAGCGCTTTATCTCATCGGGTATATGAAGTGTAAGCTCGTCAAGATAGCTGAAAATCTCATCCTTCTGAACAACCACCTTGCTCTGTGTCAGATTAGTCTTAGCATTCTCAACATACTCGTATAACTCATTAATGATTTCCTCAATCCTGGTCTGTGCCATTTTACTGTCCTCCTTGTGTACGCGATTTAATTTTTGCTTTTGCATAAAGATCATCTATTATAGCTGCGGGTACAAAACCCGTTATATCTCCGCCATACCTTGCAACCTCTTTAGCGATGCTCGAGCTTACGTACGAATACTCAACGCTCGTTGTAAAGAATATGGTATCTATGTCGGGATTCAGCTTATGATTTATCTGTGCTATCTGCAGTTCATATTCAAAATCGGTTATAGCCCTTAAGCCTCTTACAATGACATTTGCTCCGATCTTCCTTCCGAAGTCAACCGTAAGTCCGTCAAAGCTCTCAACAACGACGTTTTTCATGTCTGCCGTAACTTTACGTATCAGTTCCATTCTCTCCTCGACAGTAAACCAAGGATTCTTTGCCGAGTTTGGAAGCACGCCTATAACCAGCTTGTCTGAAACACCCGAGGCTCTTTTTATGATGTCATAATGCCCCAATGTCACCGGATCAAATGTCCCGGGATACAATGCAATCCTCACTTTGAAACACCAATCACATTTCGTGACCCTTTCTGTAGTCTCTGCGTAAAAACACCCTTATATTCTATTATAATGTTTTTCTCATTTATATGCAATAAAAAGATGCTTATTTGAGCCATATTTTTTTTCGCGGCTTATCGCAAAGCAGGTATCCTCGAGATAATCAAACTCCGTAGACGCCGATGCTTCAACGATTATGACTCCGTCCTCCTTTAAAAGCCTGTATTTATCAAGCTCTAAAAGAACCTCTTTTTCCAGTTCCCTGTTATACGGAGGGTCTATGAATATTATGTCAAAGCTTTTCTTTTTTGCAAAAAGTGAAAATACGGCAGTCTTGGCATCGGCTCTTATAACCTCCGCATTATCCTCAAGACCGGTTACCTTCAGATTCTCTTTGATACAGTTTATTGCAGTCATACCGTTATCGACAAATACCGCAGAACCTGCGCCTCTGCTCAAAGCTTCTATACCTATCCCGCCGGAACCTGCAAACAGATCTAAGAAGCTGCTTTCATATATGTCCGGAGCCAGGATGTTAAAGAGCGTCTCCTTTATCCTGTCAGTAGTAGGTCTTATATCCATTCCTTTTGGTGAAACCAGCTTTCTTCTGCCGGCCGTTCCGGATATTACTCTCATGTTTCCTCCCGATCTGCTTTTAATCTTGCTTTTTCCCATTGAGCATTTCTTCAAACTCTTCCATGCTCACGGGACGGCTGTAAAGATTTCCCTGCATCAGCTGACAATTGCATTTTATCAGGAAATCTCTCTGTTCCTCACTCTCAACGCCCTCTGATATTACCTCAAGTCCAAGCTTGTTTCCCATGTTGATCACACAGTTCATTATGATCTTATCATTTTTGTCAAGATCCTTCTTCATGAGTGAACGCCCGATCTTGATCCCGTTTGTATTGAAACGTGTCAAGGTATTAAGTGCCGAATATCCCGAACCGAAATTATCTATATATACCCTGAATCCGCGCTTTTGCAGCTCGCTTATCACATACTCAACGTTATCGATCTTCATGACGGCTATACGCTCGTCAATCTCAAAATAAATGTATTCGGGATCTATCTCATACTTCTCCATCATGGAATCTATGAAGGGGATCAGCTTCCCGTCATAAAAATGGACTATCGAAACGTTGGCCGAGATCGGGAATACCTTTTTCCCCTCTTTAAGCCTGCCGGAAATTATCTTAAAGACTTCCTCATAAACATAATAATCCATTTTGACGATACATCCGTCTCTCTCAAAGATCGGTATGAAATCATCAGGCATAAGCCTGTTGAAATTGTCCTTCTTCCATCTGACAAGTGCCTCGGCCCCGACTATTTCAAGCGTATCAGAAAAAACTACGGGCTGGAATTCAAGGAAAAACTCATTGCTCTCAATGCCCTTCTTCATATCCGAAATATACTCGGCACGTCTCTTAAGCTCAAAAGCCATTTCCGGATCGTATGTCAGACAGCTGTGTCCGTATTCATGCTTGGTTTTCTTTGCATATTTTCTCGCAAGGTTCGCATTAGAAATGGCATGTTCGATATTTTCCGTATTGGTCCTGATCACATGGATGCCGACGTTAACACAGAGATTACAGTCAAAATACTTCTCTGAAATCTTTTTGACATAATCCTTCGAGATTTCCTCTATCCTGCTTATGATATGTGCTTTCGAATGTGACTTATCGCATTTGCATACCAGGAGGAAATTGTCTGAATGCGAACGGCAGCATGAAATCACCCATTTTGTATAGGAATAGATATCCTTTGCGACATTCTCAAGGAAGATATCGCCCTCGTCATGACCGTATTTTTCGTTTATAAATTTAAAATTGGTAAAATCCAGGCTGAGTATTACAAGCTGTGAGGATTCCAGTTCTTTGAAGCTTTCTTCAACCTCCATGCAGAAAAATTCGTATCTCGGAAGACGCGTCGTATGATCGTAAACCGAGCTTACAACCTCGGAATGAAACTTGTTTATGCCCTTATGCCATTTAGCAAGATAATCCCTTAAAAGATCTGTATAAAGGATCATTTGCTCTTTTTCGGAAGGAGTAAACTTTCTTGAAGGTCTGTTATCAACAAAATCCAGCGCACCGATAAACGTATCATTGGAATACATCTGCGTATGTATGATCGTTCCGGCAAGGTCCTTTCTGATCATCTTCAAAGGACAGGGAACTCCGTCATTTAAGCTCCAGACAGTCATGTTGTTTACTTTTCCGTACCCGCTAAGCCATTTTTCCCAAACGTCGTCCGGAAAACGTGCCTCCGTATTGATTAGCTCACTTCTCCCGTTAGCCGACCACTCATAGGTACAGCAGAGAACATGCGTCTCGGCAACCACCTCTTTGACCGCAATATATGAAAGTCCGAGGCCTTCGCCGATCAGTGCGAGCGTTGATTCAACACTGTCATCATTATTCAGTTTTGCTGTAAGATTATCATTAATAACATCTATCAGCGAATAACCCGTATTCATTACCTAACCACCTTTAAAATAAATGTACGCGTTTCAGCTGTCGAAACGAAATCGGACGGATAGCATATCTCGCAAAGGCTTAACAATCCGTCAAAATTTATACTTCCGGAAAACTTCTCACGTTCACATTTTCCGATATAGATGTACTCAACATTATACTTGTCAAGAAGCCTCTTTACTTCGTCCGTATCCCACGAAGTATAGATGGTCTCTATATCATTTTCTCTTTCGGATATGATCTCCGGCAGGCTGCCGTCAGCACTTGTGCTCTGCCACAGCCACTCATGAGTCCTCCAGCCCAGGATTGTGGGAAGACCTGTTATAGTAGACACTCGTTCATAATATGTATAACTGCTTCCGTTTGCCTCAAGCATTACAGGCCGTCCTTCTATATTCTCATTGATCCAGTTTGTCGCCTCGTAGTCTTCAAAGCATTCGTCCTGAAGATACAGACCGGAATTAAGCCCCTTATATCTTTCTCTTACAAAGAAATAATTCGAATAGAGAACCATGGATGTTATTATTATCACGAAGCAGGTAAAGCCCGCGATCAGCATCTTTTTTACCGTCTTTTGTATGTTGATAAAGAGGTAAACTATCGAGATTGCAAACAGTACACCCATTATCACATATACACAGTTGAGGACAAAATCAAGATCCTTTTCAATCTCACCCTCTTCGATCACGAACGAATACTCACCAAACCACGCCTTGGTCGCATTATCAAAATATCCGAATGTGGATACGAGCAGCCACATCGTTATTATTCCGAAAACCCTGTGTGAAGTCTTTTTTGCATAGAACAGGAATTTCGTGATCACGTATCCCATGACCATACCGAACATGATATATGACTGGTATGTGAGCTTAAACATGGTGTTAGCTCTCTTGTAATCACCCGAATAAATATCCTTTACATAAACAACCTCGGGCAGGATAACCAGACCGATGGCACAGAGTCCCAGGGTAAGAATGAACATATCCGAAATGTTCAGGTTTGCGATAAACCTGTAAAGTGCATTCTTCCTTCCCGGATCGTCAATGAGCCTGTCAGCCATAGGCGCATAGCCTTTTTTCTCCTTTATCAGGTATCCGAGGAAAACAAGCGTAACGGTTACGGGCAGTCCCCAAAGGATAACCAGCTGGTAAAGAGGCGTATGACTTTCGCAGATGTTAAGCTGACTTGCTATCTGGTTGAAATTCAATATAAATGGAAGTGCCGTAATCTTTGCGACCGCAATCACAACAACAGCCTGAAGCATCGTGACTTTAAGTGCGTCAAGCTTAAAATTGTAAAGCCTGCAGTTCATGAAAAGAATGACCGCTCCGGAAACGACAAAGTATATAGGGTAGTCCCAGTAGTTCGTCGTATGGAAAAGGCCGATGAAGAAGCCTATCATCACTACCGAAGGAACGAGTATTATCTTTAATACTTCTTTTATCTTCCCGTTTTTTCCAAGCTTATCGAGATATATCTTTTTCTCTGCATTAAGAAGCCTGTCCTTATATATCAGCAAAAGCCCGTAAAGTATGGCTATCACCGTCAGGACAAACATTATATTTATGACGTGTGCATGCAGATCCCCGAGGACGAACGAATAACTCGGGAATTCATGTATGGTCTTATCATTGGTAACGGGATTATAGCCTATGTATCTTGTGGCATTCGGGAACCAATAGCTGCTGAACTTAAGAGAATCCGTAAAGTTGCTCAAACCCAGTTCAACCCTTGCTTCACCGAGCGCTCTCGCTGCACTTTCCGCATTATCCGCAAAGGATTCCAATCCGAGTATGCTCCTTACTGCGGGAGCAACATTGTTGAAAATGCAGTAATGCATATTTCCGGCTATGGAAACCGCAAGACCGGATATTCCGCCTGCCACATAAGGAAATACATTGTCTTTAATGCTCTTTTTCTCAGCCTTACGGTTTTCGGCAACATTAAATACAATGGCACACGGAAGTGAGAATCCGAGAGCCGCCAGCATATTAAGCGTAAAATTATATCCGTACTCAACTCCCGTTCCGGCAAGCTTTGTCATGAAAGTTGCCATGAACTGTCCGACATAATAATAATTTATCGGCTGACCTGCGAGCCACATATCCTCGGGAGGCATATAATCGGATTTGAACATAGCTTTCATAAAGCCGTAGTCCATCATTTTTTCCGTTGTTCCGTATGCTTCGGGCTTAAACGCCTTCATATAGTTCCAGATAATGAAAACCGTAAGGAACAGAATTTCTCCGATAAGCACGTGTGAAACGACCTCACGCGGATTTTCAAACAGAGTAAAATCAGTCTTGTGTTTCCTTATGTAAAGCAGATATATAAGAATATTTCCCACAAAACATATCGTGAGAGATATCCAGCAGTTAACCTCACTGAATTTCAGGAGCTTTATCGATGCAAGAAGCCACATTAACCAGCCGCTGACAGCGATACCTATTACTTTAGAGAATATCCAGCCGCAGTCCTTGAATTTCCTTAAGAAAAGCATGGTAAGGGGCATGAACGCTATTCCGGATGCCAAAAGCATCAGCCACCATCTGATCACTTCCCCGAATTCATCATCGAAGATCTTCTTTGCTATACTTATCAAAGCTATGAATGCAAAACAAGCCACAGCTGAAACAATGCTTAAGTTCACATTCTTAAGACCGTTGTCAACACCGGTCTTTTTCTTGGTTTTCATTAAATCTGTCTCCTTTATAATTTCATTCCCCAGTTCAAGCTTCCAGAAGTTTTTGGCTTACGTCATAGATTGAGAACATTTCTTCGCCTTCACCGCACGAGAATACCCTGGCAAAGGAATCGGCTATCATCTGTTCGTTTAACACATACATATCCGAATTCCTGTTGATCTCATCAACCACGATATAATCAATGCCTGCTTCCGAAGTAAGCCTGTACAGCTCTTCGGGTGACTCTGCGGAGTAAATCCTTATTTCTGTTTCATCCCTGGCCGAAGTATCATATCCGGCAGACCAGCTGAAATATTCCCAGCCGTTATACATCTGAGCGCCGGAAAGTATCACGGAATTTCCCAATCCGCTGTACATCATATAATAATTTGCCGTAAGGAAAATATCATCCTTTGTCGCATTATCCCATATCCATTCCATGATATCGTCGGAATATGAATAATGTATTGCCCTTTCGTCCACATTCTTTCTTGACAGAATGATGAATTCAAAGAATCCGGTTGCCGTAAGACATATTGCGGTAAGCACTCCGAACGCCCTGAACCAGAAATCTTTTTTCTCCAGATAAGAAGCTATGAAAGCCGCCGCATATATATCAAGGAGCATTATCGCCATCATGATATACTTGTGGTTGACCGCTATATCCGGAGTAAGCGATACGGTAAACGCAAAAACTATCGGCATCGAAAACGCAAACATGATGTATTTGTGCGTCTTTCTTACATGCACAAACTGTACCAGCAGCACAAGAGGAAGGAATCCCATCATCTTCCTTATAAAATCGACCGCTCCGAAGAAATTGTCGGTGTCGCTCAAAAAACCGTAACGGAACTCCGTAGTGAACATCTGTGAGGTTATGAAGCACTTGCTCTGTATAAGGGCCAGAGTTCCGGCTATTGCCGCGGTTATGACATACTCCAGTCTCCTGTCGCTTCCCGCAGCCATAAAGAAAAGAACTATTACCGTTCCGATGAGTACGGCGCCGTTGAAGAAACCCGAAAGCCCGAGTATCAATCCGGCGAATACCGGCGTTTTAAAATCCTTTACCTTCCAGCCCTCGTTTTTTACAAAAACTTCCATAAAGATGTCCGTTAAGAAATGTTTTTCTTTCAGATATTTTCCGATCCTGTCCGCGGCTTCATACAGACACGGGAGCAGGAGCATTATTACAAAAAGCATGATTATCAGACTGAAGGACAGATGCCGCTGATTACAGTAAACGTTCAGGTTCCACAAACCCCAGTCCTCATGGTTCGTGCTTCCGATAAATTCGCATATATCACTGTTCGTAAGGGTTTCAAAAATTTCTCCCTTAGGTATTGTCAATATATACTCAAAAAGTGCCGCAGAGCTTCTGAAGGTATAAAGCAGAACGGTTATGACTCCGATCATCCTTTTACCGCAGAGCTTTACAGCAAGGACATAAAGCATGAAATAAGAAAAGATCATGCTCAATATACTCGGTATGTTCAGCGCAAGGTCGAGTCTCAGTCCCAGATACTCCAGATTTCCGCATAAAAACTGGAACATAAAGTGATACTTTACATCCTCACCGCCGAAATATGTATAATGAGTAGGTATGTTTCCCATATGGGAAAACGACCTCATCATGCTGAGATGCGTACTGAAATCGCTGAAAACCGAAAGTCCGACCTTAAGTCTTCCGCCCGAGATGCCGAGCGAACTGAACATTATGTCAAAAACGAGTATGGCTATCAGCGAGATCATCAGAATCTCAAACTTCTTAAACGACTTCTCTTTATTCCTGTAAATCCTTCTTTTCTGAAAACGCATCATAATTGTGACCGCAGCGGCTATAAATATCACCGATGCAGTCATCACTATGATGTTGGCGATCATCAAAGGATCTTCCCTATCCCTAAATATGTATGTCAGTATATACACAGGCCATGTCATACAGAGCACTCCGGTCGTAAAATATGCCGGCAGCCTTAAAAACAGACTGTTTAATCCGATAAACTTTCCTCCGAAGGTCGTGTCGGTAAACCTGCCGAAATCCTTAAAGACAAGTTCTATGACCGAAAAGCCTGTCAAAAAGCATAACAAAAGATATGCTATCGCACCCATATTATGACTCCGTACAAATAAACAAACAACTGTCATGGTAAAACCCAAAAGATTATTATACCATATCTGTGAATATTATCAAGAAGATTTTTTCGTACCGTTCTGCTTACAATCTGTTTCACATACTTTATGCGGCTATCCTTACAAAGCTTTTACATATTCCGATGCAAGGCTCAGCAGATCGGCATCCGCATATATGTCGGCAAGCTTCCATGACATTTCACCGGACTGCCTTACTCCGAACAGGTCTCCAGGCCCTCTGAGCCTCAAGTCCTCTTCGGCAACCTTAAAGCCGTCGTTATTGTTTTTCAGGATATCCAGTCTCTCATCAATATCCTTTCCTTCACAGCCCTTCATAAATATGCAGTAGGACTGCCATTTTCCGCGGCCTACCCGGCCCCTCAGCTGATGCAGCTGGGCAAGTCCGAATCGTTCGGAATTTTCTATCATCATGACGGTGGCGTTTTTTACGTTCACGCCTACCTCTATTACTGTGGTCGAAACAAGGATATCAATGTTTCCTGTGGCAAAACGCTCCATTATCTCATTCTTTTCCGCAGCCTTCATCTTACCATGAAGGAATTCTATCCTTATGCTGTCCCTGTGTCCTTCTTTAAGGGCGGCCATGTTATAGTAATCCTTTATCTCCTCTGTGTATTCTATAACATTTTCCCCGTCTGAGTCCTCACTGTACTCTACCATCGGACAGATGATGTAAGCCTGATGCCCGCTTAGGATCTCTTTCCTGATAAAATTTAGCGCAGTATTCCTGTAACCGGTATCAACCACACAGTTCTTTATCGGCAGCCTCTCCTTCGGCATTTCTTTTATGACAGAAAGCTCCATATCACCGTAAAGGATAAGGCTTAAGGATCTTGGTATCGGTGTTGCGCTCATGGAAAGGATATGCGGATTAAGGCCTTTTTCCTTTAAGGCTCTCCTCTGCTTAACTCCGAATCTGTGCTGTTCATCGATCACTGCAAGTGCAAGATTTCTGAAATTTACGCCTTCCTGTATCAGGGCATGCGTACCTATGACAATATCAGTCTCGCCGTCCTCTATTGTTTTATACACCTTCTTTTTCTGAGCGGCTGTCATAGCGCCCGATAAAAGAGCGACATTTACACCAAACTCCTTGGAAAGCAATTCCTCAAAATCAGCAAAATGCTGTTTTGCAAGAACCTCTGTCGGCACCATTATCGCTGCCTGATAGCCTGCCTTAACTACAGCCAGTGACGAAAGCATCGCAATGATTGTTTTTCCCGAACCTACGTCTCCCTCTATCATCCTTGACATAAGCTGCTTTGATGACATGTCTTTTTTTATGGTTTCAAAGGTCTTGGCCTGATCGGAGGTAAGTGAAAACGGCAGCTTCTTTAAAAGCTCCGTGCAGCAGGAATAATCCGTTATTATAAAGTTATTTTTTTCTTCGGTCTTTTCCTCTTTTAACCTTCTCACTGCCATCAGAAACTCGAAGAATTCATCAAAAACAAGCCTTCTCCTGGCGGCAAGTGCATCTTTTAAGGTTTTCGGGAAATGGATCGTCTTTATCGCATCCGACAGCTTAACAAGATCGTTTTCCTTCCTGAATGCGGCCGGCAGTCTTTCTTCAAACTCAATATCCCCGAGCACCTGTTTTACGGACTTTGATATGAAATTGCTCGTGATCCCCTTTGTCAGTTCATAAACGGGTGAAAGCGCTTCCATGAGCTTTATGTATTCATTACGCCCGTACATTTTGGGCTGCATGATCGCAAACTCGGCATTGTCCCTCTTTACCGTACCTCTGAAAAGATATCTGAAACCGGGTTTCAGGAGCTTTACTATATAAGGCTGGTTAAACCATACAAGCTTAACGGCACCCGTTCTGTCCGAAAGATAGCAGGTCACAACCTTCTTCCTTCCGTTCATCGACGTAAGTCTTGAGATAACTCCCTCTACCGAAGCCACCATGCCTTCTCTCAGCTCATTTACCGGAACCGGCAGCTTAAATTCATCATAATCCCTCGGATAATGATGAACAAGATCGGCAACAGTATATATATCAAGTTTTGCAAGCAGTGCGGCCGATTTTTCACCCACGCCCTTTATATTTCTAATACTTTCAAGTAAATCCATTATGCCTTTAATCCCTTTATGTTTTTCAAAAGCTTATAAATACTGCATACGGGCAGACCAACAACATTGTAATAATCACCGTTTATCGAACTGATATACGGAGCAAACAGTCCCTGTATAGCATAAGCTCCCGCCTTATCCATCGGCTCACCGGTCTCAACATATCCTGTAATTTCTTCATCGGTGATATCAGATACGATCACATCGGTTTTTACATTATAGCTTATTTGCAGACTTCCGTCAGGTTCGTCAGTCACTTTAAAATCCCTTACCGTCCCGTCAACATTATATACAATATCCTTATCGTTTAACTCTCCGGGTATGATGATGCACACTCCGGTATAAACCTGATGTGTATCTCCCGCAAAGCTTTTTATCATGGAAAAAGCTTCTTCCTTATCCTTAGGCTTTCCCAGTATCTCCCCTTTGTGCGCAACAACGGTATCGGCACCTAGTATGATGTGTCCTCCGCATTTTGTGTAAACATCATGTGCCTTAAGCGAAGCCAGCTCCATAACAAGCTTATCCGGTCTTTTTTCATCCGTATTTTCGTCGCAGTCACTTACAACCACATCAAAAGGAAACCCGGTTTTTCCAAGCAGTTCCTTACGTCTGGGTGACTGTGAAGCAAGTATTATCTTATTCATTTCTCCTCCGAAACAATTCCCGTATTTCTGCCTCAGAAGCACTTACACTTCCCTGTATCATGGTCTCACTTCCGCCGCCCTTTGCGTTAAGCCCTGTCTTTAATTCACCCAGAACCTTCCTGCAATCCGTTTCTCCGGAACCTATACAGAAGCTGTAGCCCTTTTCTTCATCTCCGATAAAAATACTGACAAGCATTCCTGCCGCGCTTTCCGTATTTTGTTCAAGCTTTATCCTGTCGCTTACAAGCTTCCTTGCGGTATTCATATCCGCACAGCCGTCAAATATCATCAGGGCTTCAAATTCTTCTTCACTGACATTTATTCTTTCGGGCTTTATACTGTCAGCCTTAAGCGCAAGAATCTGCGCATATAGTCCGTTTATCTTAAAACTTAATGCCCTGTTATCTTCAGATAACTTGGCAACACCCTTTGAAACATCGTCCACGGGTACCGAAAGCGTCTTTGAAATACTTTTACATGAAGAAAGCTTAGTCCCGTAATCTGCGAGTGCCCTGTATCCGCATCTGATAGTCATCCTTGTGCCGCCCTTAAAATGCTCTGCGGAAACAATTTTTATCATCCCGATTTCTCCCGTACGCTTTACATGGGGCGCACAGCATGCACACACATCATATCCCGGATATTCGACTATCCTGACTTCGCCCGTAAGCTCCTTTTTGCTCCTGTATTCCAGTGTTTTAAGCTCTTCCTCCGTCGGATATGTTACTATCACTTCAAAATTTTCATATACGGCTTTGTTAACTTCTCTTTCGACCCGGTCAAGCTCCTCGTCGGTAAACGTCCCGTTAAAATCAAGTGTAACGTTTTCACTGCTGAGCGAAAATCCGACATTGTCATATCCGAAAAACCGGTGTACCGTACCGGATACAAGATGCTCTCCGGAATGATTTTGCATCTTGTCATAACGCTCTTCCCAGTTTATCTCTCCTCTTACTTTTTTAAGATTCATAATGACATCTTTAAGAGTTTCCTTGACCTCTACGGCTCTTACAAAATGATGCTCGATATCATTCTCTGTCGAAACATGGAATACTTTAAATACCTTTTCACTGTCGAGATCATAAATCAGACCCGTATCCGAGGTCTGTCCTCCCTGTTCGGGGAAAAAGCAGGTATTTTCCAGTACAATGTCATATACCTGTTCATTTTCAAAGACTCTTTCGCTTACCGAAACCACGTCCGATGTGAAATTTTTCGCATATGCGTCAATATTATATAATTTTTCATTCATTTTTCTCTTTACCTTTGCGCTTTAAAGTGTTATAGTATAAAAGATGGCAATATTATTATAAAAAAAATATGCCTTAATGTCAAATTAAAAGAATTATGGAGGAATCTGCAATGCCTATTACAGATGTTCTGGATCGGAACTGTGAGCTGTACGGAAATGAAACCGCCCTCATAGAGATAAATCCGGAAGTAACTGACAACAGAAGGGTTACCTGGAAGGAATACAACCTTATCGAAGCAAACCCTGCCACTCACTACCGTCGTGAGATCACATGGAATGTTTTCAATGAAAAGGCAAATCGTTTTGCCAATCTCCTGCTTGAACGCGGTATCAAAAAGGGAGACAAGGTCGCAATACTGCTCATGAACAGTATTGAATGGCTTCCTATTTATTTCGGAATCTTAAAGACCGGAGCGCTCGCCGTTCCGCTCAATTTCAGATATGCTTCTGACGAGATCAAGTATTGTCTTGACCTTTCCGAGTCGGATGTACTCGTCTTCGGTCCCGAATTCATCGGACGTGTCGAAGAGATTGCCGACGAGATCAGCAAGAAACGTCTTCTTTTCTTTGTAGGTCAGAACTGCCCTTCATTTGCGGAAGATTATAACACATTAACCGCCAATTGTTCAAGTTCCTTTGAGAAAATTCCGCTGACGGATGATGACTATGCTGCCATCTATTTCTCATCGGGTACAACCGGCTTCCCCAAGGCCATTCTTCATAAGCATATGAGCCTGATGCACAGTTGCCGCGTTGAGCAGAACCATCACGGACAGACTCACGATGACGTATTCCTCTGCATTCCTCCCCTGTATCATACAGGTGCCAAGATGCACTGGTTCGGAAGCTTTCTTGTAGGTGCTAAGTCAGTTCTCCTTAAAGGAACAAAACCCGCCACGATCCTCAAGGCAGTATCCGATGAAAAATGTACTATTGTATGGCTGCTTGTTCCGTGGGCACAGGACATCCTTGACGCAATCGACCGCGGAGACGTAAAGCTCTCCGATTACACTCTCGATCAGTGGAGGCTTATGCACATAGGTGCACAGCCCGTTCCTCAGAGCCTTATCAACAGATGGCTCAAGGTATTCCCTCATCACGATTATGATACAAACTACGGTCTTTCCGAGTCAATCGGTCCCGGCTGCGTACACCTTGGAGTCGGCAATATAAATAAAGTCGGTGCTATCGGTAAAGCAGGCTTCGGCTGGGAAACAAAGATTGTTGACGAAAAGAGAAACGAAGTTAAAAGAGGTGATGTAGGTGAACTTGCCGTAAAGGGTCCCGGCGTCATGACCTGCTATTACAACGATCCCAAGGCTACCGCGGAAGTTCTCGCGGACGGCTGGCTCTATACAGGTGACATGGCTATGGAGGACGAGGACGGATTCATCTTCCTTGTTGACCGTAAAAAGGACGTTGTCATAAGCGGAGGTGAAAACATTTATCCCGTTCAAATTGAGGATTTCATCAGAACAAACAATGCTGTCAAGGATGTTGCCGTTATCGGTGTACCTGACAAGCGTCTCGGTGAAACAACTCTTGCTGTTATCGAAGTAAAAGAGGGCTTCTCTCTTACAGAGGACGAGGTTAATGAGTTCTGTCTCAAGCTTCCCCGTTATAAGAGACCTCATCATATCATATTTAACGAGATCCCGAGAAATCCTACAGGAAAGATTGAAAAGCCGAAGCTTCGCAAGATGTACGGCGGCGAAAGTCTTGTAGCAGCCCAGAATAAGGGATGATTGGATAAGGAGGCTGTTTCATATGCTCTGTCCTAATTGCAAAAGAGAATTAAAAGACGGCGAAATCTGTGAATGCACAAAGCAGATTCCGGATTTCACCCCTGATAATACGGTAAAGGCTTCTGAAACCTCCGAAGCCCTGCCCGAAACAACAGAAAACAAACCAAATGAAGGTCAAAAGCAGCGTGTTTACGATACGCGCCCGGTCCGCACCGAGAGCAAACCTCCTTTATGGACCGACCGTGCCGCAGGCTCCGGCGATCTGCCGGCCACCACTGCTCCTGATAAATCATCCTTCAGTGTTTTCAAGAAAAAAGAAAACAAAGAAAGTTATACGAATCCGTATGAAGCGAAATCGGAACCACCCGTATACAAGGACGATTATTTCACTGAACCCGAAGAATCGCTTCTTACAAAATACAAGGCGGCTCCGTCATTTCTTGCGGCCCGGCAGCTTCTTTCATCCATGCCGGTACTTATGTTTAATATTGCGATATCGCTGTTCCTGTTTTACGTAGTATTTTTCTTAAGCGAATGGATGCATCCCATGCTCATGCTCTTATGCATCGCAGGCTGGATGACTTATTTTGCCGGTATCAAATCAAACAAGCAGAACAGCCTGCCTTCAGTAGGCGGTCTTTCACTCGCTTCCGGTGTGGCAACCATCATGATGATCGTATGGTGTATCGTCTTTGCTATCCTGATCCTTCTGTTTGGCATCGGTACGATAAAGATGCTGATTGACAGAGGCTTTGGCGTCGGTTCACCGTGGATAATGCTCTTACTTCTTGTAATCTCGATCCTGCTTTTAGCTGTCGGTATCAGATATTACGGTGCACAGTCCCGTGCGCTTAAGACTGTAAAATATATCATAACCGGTGAGGCTTCACCCAAGAGGATCTCAGCATTTCCTTCGGTAGTCCTGATCATATTCTCATGTATCCAGGTTGCTTCTTCCGTAGGACTCATCCTCTGGCTCAGAACCGGCAATGTTGTAAATTCCATAAAGGGTTATTACGAGGATTACCTTAACTCGCTCAATGTAAGTCCTTCGATAATAAAGACCTTTAACGAAGCGGTTGAGGAAATGTTCACCGGTTCTTCCGTAAGCAGTCTTCTCCTGTTATACTGTCTGTTAAGCGTTGCATTAAACCTTTCTAAAGCTGCATTCTTTATGAGAGCTGCATCTGTGCTTAATCAGTATACCGAGATTGCATAAAATATTTATGGTAAGACTTTATAGCAAGGCGGGAACAATGCAACGCATTGTTCCCGCCCTTTCTTTTATCTATATCACTGCGGAGTTTTTCCGAATATCGTCTTACCCTTTACCTGTACGACAATGTTATTTACATCCGACATTGAATGATCGTTTGTAAGGTTCATATTCGACCAGTCGTTGTGATGTATCGCAAAATTGCAGGCGAGCGTATCACCCGCTTCAATCACGTCCGTATCTGAATATGTGATCGTGCAGAGTGTGTCTGCATTCTTTCCGTTTTCACTCTTGAAGGCACCGCAGCATCCGTTAAGCTGCTTATATGAACCGTTCTTACCGTTGATACAGGTATGGTAGCATTCAAAAGTAAGCTGCTTTGAATCCTCATTGGTAAAATAGAACAATATCTTTATATCCTTTAAGGATATCGAACCGTCACTGTTGTTTACGATATTCATCCTTCCGGATATCGATGACGACGAAGATGAAGCATTATCATATTCAATGCTTAATGAAACTGCTTCGTTCCCGGCTGTTCCCTGCTTGATGCCGGAACCGTCATTATCGTTATTGTCCTTCTTATCACCGTTATTTTCTTTTCCGCTGTTATCTTTGTTATTATCCTTGCCTGTGTCTTTTCCGCTGTCGCCTGTATCTGACAAGACGGTTTTTCCTGCATTCTTTCCCTTTGCGGGTTCACTGCCGAAAACAAGCTTTCCTTTCTCATACAGTGCAGCACCGGTAAGAAGTGCACTGCCTCCCTTAGTCATGTTAACAAATGAAGGATCGTTCGAATTGTCCCACGTTCCGTTAGGATTCCGTAATCTTACCTGTATCTCTTTCTTGTACTTGTCCTGACCACCGGGATAAATCACAGAATCAGAGAAATCGACACTCAGATAATAAATATGCTTTTCTTCATCCCAGCACTTTAGTCCTGCGCTCTTCCCCGCTGCCATGTAGTTTGTCGTAACAGCTATGTCTGCTGCCTTTCCGCCTGCTTTATAAACCTCGCTTAAATCAACGTAGTATCTGAATTCAAGGCTTTCCCCGCCTCTTGCGGGCCATGCGGAAACATTGCAGATGTAAGCCCTGAGCTCCATGAAATCGGAACCGTCAACATTGACACCGCCCTGTACATAGAACTCGTTTATATCCACAGGTTCGACTGCGCCGAAATCCTTTAACGTCTGTCCGTGGTACTTTGCATACATCTTTGCAAGAAGTCCTGTGAATCCGGCATTGTAATCACATGCGACTTCATTCATGTTGTAGTCGGAAACAACATCCCTGTATCCGTCATTGGCATCAGGCCCGCCTACCAGCGCTCCGTAAAGAGTATGTCTTGCTGTAGAAGGTTCATTCATATTATCACAGTACGAACCCTGAGCGGTACGATGATGGGGATTCTCCGGAGAATTCTTTCCGTACCCTATAACATACGAACGACCGGAACTGCCCAGTGCATAATTAGCCTGCTTCTCGGCAAACTCGGTATATTTCTTGATCTTTGACTCTGAACATACTCCCGTTTCCGTATAAGCAAGAGCTATATATGCCGCAGTGGTCGCATATCTTAAAGAGCCCCAGCTGTCAAGCCATGCAAGTCCCTTTGGTGAATACGTGATATGATCTGAAGAGATGCCTGACCACCAGTCAAGATGCTTTTCCATGTCATCCTTATATGTCTGCTTACCGGTGAATTTTGCAAGCATCAGGGCTGCTCCGATATGAACATCATCCCAGCACATGCACCAGTCATGATCATGTCCTGCGTTTTTATAATCTTCTTCGGCATTCCTGATATAGCTTTCATCTCCGGTAGCCTCATACAGCCACGCACCCGACCATGCAAGCTCATCATAGAAACCGCTCCATGAGGTATAGAAACCGTTTGCAGCCGTATATCCGGCGTCACTCTTCGTATCCCTTGCAAACTTATAAAGTGATTTTGCATGCTTCAGGCATTTTTCACTGTAAGCTTTGTCAATGTTCTTGTATACTATCGAACAAATGGCAAGTGAAGCTGCGGTCTCTCCGCAAACCGCAGAACCGGGATTTGATGAAGTTACCTTGTATGAAGGCCTGCTCATCCTGTATTCAACGGTTTCGGCCGCGCCCCAGTATGAATGATCCTGATTTCCGTTACCAACCTGATAATAATATTCATTATCGGAAGGATGGCACTTTATGAAATAATCGTTTGCCCACTTAATGTTTTCCAGGGCATATGTAAGCTGTCCGCTTTCCCTGTAAGCTTCCGCATTGTCAATGATCGACCATCCCAGCATGGCTGCGGTATAAGACATAGGAAGGTTAAACTTGACATTATCGCCTGCGTCATACCAGCCGCCGGAAAGATCCAGTCCCACATCGCTTCCGTCGTTGACACAGGAATCTCCTCTCCAGTTACATCTTACGTTTTCAGGAAGGTCTCCCGAACGCTGAAGCTCATAGAACAGAAGCGATTTCTGCAATGCCTCTCCGTAATTGTAATCACCGGTTCCCTTTATCCCGGTATATCCGCTTCCCTTTTCGGTAAGCTTACCTGTATTTAAAACAGCCTCAGGCTTTGTTATGACAACGTTATCGGGCTTCTTAACCTCTCCGGTATCCTTATCGTTCTTGTCTTTATCACCATCTTTTTCCGGATTTATTTCGGGCTTGTCATCTTCTGTATTATCATCTGTATCCTTAACATTATCATCCGTCCTGCTGCCGGCATTGTCATCTTTTTCGGTCTTACTATCCTTTGTACCGTCATCAACGTTATTATCCTTATTATCTACTGTATTATTTTCTTTTCCATTTTTATTTTCTTTATCGTCTTTTCCGTCATTGTTTTCCGGATTTACTTTATTTTCCTTCTTTCCTTTATCATCTTTATCGTCAGAAGTCTTTACATTTTCATCTTTTTCCGTTTTTTCTCCGGCATCATCTTTTTCGGGATTTTTCTCTGATGTATCTTTCAACGGATTATCATCTGTTAAATCGTTTTTCTTATCATTTGTCTTATCATTTGTCTTATCATCTGTCTTATTGTCAGTATTATTATCCGTTTTGTCGTCTGTATCGCTGCCTATGTTATCTTCCCGTGTAGCCTTCTCGTCTTCTGAGTTCTTATCACCGTTTTCTTTTATTTCATTATTTTCGGTCTTCTCATTCTTAAGGCTCACTTTATCCTCGGTTGTATTATTTTTATTGTCCGTATCAGTATTTTTATCATTCTTTCCGGTATTATCATCTACAACGGTCTTATCGTCTCCTGCCTTTTTTGCATCTCCTCCACCCGTTGACACCAGTATACCCACAAGTATGCCTGCAGCAAGCATAACGATCGCTGCAGCTAAAAATATGATCCTCTTTTTGTTATCCATTTATATACCTCCCGGAAAATACCCTTAGCAAACTAACTCCTATAGGAATTCTCCCATAATATATGCCGAAGTCTGCTTATATTCCATAGCAAGCTCAACATGATTTTTTCTTACATAACCGGCGTCATTCTCTTTTGAGGCTGCTTCAAGAGCCTTTGCCTTCTCGAATACCTTTGCGTCGCCGATAGTCTTTGCCATGCTCTTTAATGCATGTACTTTGACCGCATAGAGATTCCAGTCCTGTTTCTTCATTGCTTCTTCAAGTTCCGACAGCCTATTTTCGACATTTTCCGCATACTCGGTAACTATCTCTATATAAAAGGCGGTATCTCCTCCGCAGTAATTAACTCCTTCAGAAATATTAATGCCGTGCTTTTCAAGATTGTTCAGGACTCTTAAAGTATCCGAAGCCTCATTATCATCCTGTTCCTCATCCGAAAAATCACCGGGAAGGAACTCCAGAACAACATCCTCATCAGCTTTCTTATCCTTTTTCCCTGCAGAAATCCTTCCGTTCGAATCCTTCTTGCCATCCTCGCCTTCAGCCTCATCCTTTTTCTTATACTCTACTATATCCTTAGGAAGATACTTTGCGAGCGTCTGTTCCAGTGTTTTTATCTCAACCGGTTTTGAAAGATAATCGTCAAAGCCCGCGTCAAGATATGTATCCCTGGCACCGACCACGGCATTTGCCGTAAGCGCGATTACGGTAGTACCCTTCGGTATAAGATCCATACTCCTTGCCTTTTGAAGGGTTTCAATACCGTCCATATGCGGCATCATATGATCGAGCAGTACGATATGATAATGATTCTCCGAAAGCTTCTTTAATGCTTCCTCTCCCGACGTCGCAAGATCCGGATTAATGCCGCTCAGTTTAAGCAGATTCCTGATAACCTTTAAGTTCATTTCATTATCATCGACCGCAAGTATCTTCGCGTTCTCAGCAACGATATAGATTTCCTCGTTCTGTTTTTCCATCGCATCTCTTGCCTTCTGCCTGAAATCACCCATGGGAGAAGGATCTACAATGACCTGATCTACAACAAACGAGAATTCGGAGCCTTTTCCGTATTCGCTCTTAACATCAAGCCTCGAGCCCATCATCTCAAGAAGTTTTGTGACGATAGCCATACCGAGTCCTGTACCTTCTATATTCCTGTTCCTGGTCTCCTCAAGTCGTGTAAAGGATTCGAAGAGCTTGCCGAGATCTTCTTCCTTTATTCCTATACCCGTATCCTTTACTCTGATGTTTATGGATACCTTATCCTCCGTCCTTCTGATACCCGATACGTAAAGATCGACTCTTCCTTCATTTGTATATTTCACGGCGTTGGTCAGAAGATTGGTTACGACCTGTGAAACACGCATATCATCGCCGAAAAGCACGGAAGGAAGAGACGTATCTATGTGCGTTTCAAACTTAAGCCCTTTATCCACAGCCCTGTGTTCTATCGAATATACAACATTGCCTA
>JAEEGJ010005224.1_pt1 | contig 41538 bp, 33 predicted proteins | sample 8958761 | NCBI WGS metagenome assembly JAEEGJ01 (sample SAMN16246546, study PRJNA631951) | gut metagenome | biome: gut microbiome; feature: rumen; material: RS-attached | host: Bos | place: Iran: Karaj | collected 2018-10 | reverse complement strand
AGCAAGTATCATAACCCACTGCGGAAAATCCTTCCAAATCAGCAGTATATTCAGTGGAAATATGCCCAACACCAAAGCATTCATTAATATTATTAAAATAACTGCTCCAAACTTTTTGAGCCTATTCATTGTAAGTATTCCCTTTCCTACGAGTAATATACAAAAATGTACATGGTACCTGTCCCCAAGGTGGTCAACTTAAGCTCGAAAGCCAGCATTTATGCGGCTTTTCGAGCTTTTTGTTTGGCAAAAATATCAAAAATACACTTGACAAGTGGTCTCAAATGTGAGGCCGCTTTCGCTACTGATTGAATTTAAGAAGTAGCGAAAGCGGCCCTTATCAATGAAAGCAGTTGTCCGTTGCACCGGATAACACATTATCTCATTGATAAGGAGGTACTACATGCAAACAAATGAAATCTGTATGCAAGTCATACGCACAATCAGGAATTATCTCCATGATCCTGATTGCCTTTCGCCACATCGGAAAGAGAAATGCTTTGTCAGAAAACGTTCTCTCTCCATGCTCCAGGTAATTCAGTTTCTCTTCTATTCTTCAAAGGCATCTATGTGCCAAAACCTGGCTTCTATAATTTCCGACTTTCCGGATATCGATTTTCCAAAAGTTTCTAAACAAGCTATATCTAAAGCCCGTCAGGGTATAAAGCCATCTCTTTTCAGAGATCTCTTTAATCTTTCTGTCGATGTTTTTTACAAAAATGTCAATGAACGAAAACTCTGGAACAACTACCACATCTTTGCCATTGACGGTACAAAACTTGAACTCCCCAATTCCAAGTCTAATTTCGAAATCTTCGGGGAAATGTTTACTACGACCAGTAAGGAACGCCGTTACTTTACTCAAGCTCTCGGATCTATGGTTTATGATGTGATGGACGACTATATCGTTCACGCATCCATCCACCCTTATCTCTCATCCGAGCGTTCCGCTGCCCTCGCTCATCTTCAGACTCTTGAAGCACTTGATATATATACCAACTCCATCGTTATTTTTGACAGAGGTTACTATTCTGAGGCGTTGTTTCGCTATTGCGTTGACCATGGTCATCTGTGCGTCATGCGTCTCAAGGAATCTATGAACATCGTAAAAAAATGTCATGGTGATTCCCGTTTCATCCTTAAAGGTGATCCTGACAATGATACAAATGACATTGAAGTCCGCGTTATTGAAGTTACCCTTGATGACGGTTCAAAGGAATATCTTGCTACTAACCTGAACGATCCTGATATCAAGCCCTATATGTTCAAGGAGTTATACTTCATGCGCTGGCCGATCGAATGTAAATACTATGAGCTCAAGGAAAGGCTGGATATCGAGTCTTTCAATGGTGCTACATCCATCTCAATCATGCAGGAATTTTATCTTAACATGCTTATATCTAATATCACAGCTCTTATAAAAAAACATGTTGATTCAAATATTGACCGTACATCTAATCCCAAAAATAAATTCAGATATCAGGCAAACCGATCTTTCATAACAGGCAGAATAAAGCGAACTCTTCCTATATCACTATTTATCCCGGATAAGCTTCATCTGATAGATGAACTTATTGACCTTGCTTTCAGATGCAGATCACAAATACAACCGGGAAGATCCACCGAGCGTCGAAAACAAAACGGCGTTCGCAGGACACACTTCAGAAACAGAAAAGTAGTTTATTAAAAATCGGCATTAACAAAACTTTTTGGTGCCTCTGCATAAGGGGCCTGGTTAAGCTCGCTCATTTTTTATAAATTTACTATGAACAACATCTATTATACCAGTCATTCACAGCAATTCCGACAGTTTGATGATGTACTGTAATAAAATATCACTTCATTATTGTGTTAAGTTGACGCTAAGTGTACCACGTTGGTACCCGACCCCAAGGTGGTCTAAAACGGGGTGGTCCCCAATAGCTCACCCCGTCACCAAATGGTCATTTATTTAAATTTAAGACCGTAATAATCTTCTATGGCTACCATCCACACAGCAAGATATTCATTTTTAAACATCTGCGACACATATTCAGTCTTGCCATCGTTCATATACATGGTACGATCCCTGTAATTTATGACCCATGTATCATCTTTATCATAGGCGGTCACATGATATCTGTACTCGGCGGCGTTGTTTGCATCAAGATAACAGTCGTTAATCTTTACATCCATATCATGGAAATTGTTGGCCATTGCAAGTGACATGATAAGATTATTTACTATACTTTGTTCATCTGAGCTAAGATCCTTGTCAACCATCATGACCGCGAGCATGTCATAAAAGAAATCACGGTTGATCTTACGACCCTTTTCCAAAACATCCGAATCTACATAATCAAGAAATCCCTCGAGGTCTTTTCCTCCGTATAAAACCGTTTTGGAATTCATACCGCCATTGGGTATGATCGTAATGTCGTTTCCATCAACATAAGCATCCGTAAAGCTGTATACTGTTTTTTTACCTGAAGGTTCAGCTGCCTGCGTCGTATCAGATCCGGTATCGTTACTTGTATAATCGCTTTCCGGAGCAGCGTCGGCATCCGTATCAGTTCCGGTACCATCGCTTTTTGAACCAGTACCGACATTTGTATCAAATTCCAGATTTTTGATCGAATCAACTGATTTATTCAGAGCTTCAATATCTATGTCGGTATTCGTATCGACATTTATGTCGAGGTTCATATCGTTCTTTGTGTCGGTATTTATGTCAGTATTTGTGTCAGTATTTGCGTCGACATTTACATCGGTCTTTATGTCGGTGCTGTCCGAAACTTTCGAAGCAGCTTTACGTCCACACCCCGTAAGTGACATAGCCGCCACAAGTATCACTGCTGCAACGGCAGCCGCATTGCGTGTTTTTAAATAAGTTTTCATTTCATCTTCCCCTTTCATAGTTCCTTATTATCATACCTGTTTCCAATAGGTTGATATTCTATCACATGTTCCATTCTTTTTTACAGTGATATATGCTCATTGTACTAAAACCGAATGGCCCCTTCTATCAATCCGGCTTTACATTTTGCTACCCGGGGTTGCGCTGCGATGCAAAGAAAAAACGGTGCCTATCTCAGCACCGTTTTCTCATTAATTGTGAGCCACTGACCCCGTCCCCAAGGGTTAATCGCCACCGTTTAATGTGCAGGCCATGTTTTATTTAGTAATCTCAACATATTCCTTGGGAGTAAAATCTGTAATTATAGAATTGATATAATCGCATGTCTTCTCCTTTACACCGGCCTGCTCTGCAAACTTTCTAAAATTAGACACTGACAGAGCAACCTCTCCGATGATATCTTTACATCGCCTTTCCTTTATCCCCATCTTGCTTCCGGCTTCAAGCAAATCAACCAGTCCTATTTCTAATGTCTTTCCGTTCACAGTCATCTGATGTGCTCTGAGCCACTTGTTAGTCGGATTATATGAAAAGGTGATATCATAAGCCGGCGAAAGAATCCATTTACCGGTTCTATCCATAATAAATGAAATGTTTTTCACATGGTCATCCTGATTAACGGCAAGACAATTAAACACCATTCTTCGATAAAACTGTTCAATCTCTTTATACGAAATTCCAAGTTCCTTCATATACATAGCTGCAAGTTCATATCCTATGAGACCGGGCTCTTGATAACTCACATGCGCCATCGCGCCAAGTGACTGCATATGAAGCTTCTTACCATTTTCGCGATCAAAACGCTTTGTCATAAAGTGATGATCACCGGCACTTTCATATATTCTACATTCGCTCATCATGATCCCGGCATCTATCGCCATAAGATAATAAGCATACTCAATCAAGGTATATTCCGGCTTATCCTCAAGACCATGATCACCATTTTTAGAAACATTATCAAATTTCATTAACCAGTAATCATAGCCGGGACCAAGATTTATCTGACCGGATCTTACTTCACCCGTTTCTTCATTCCATGCTATGATCGCTTTTGCTCTGGCACCTCCGGCAGAGCTTCCAACCTGAACTAACTGTGCATAAGTTAAGTTGTCATCTGACTTTATGGATATCCCTTCCCGGTTAGTCAATATATCTGATGCGAATTTAACCATCTCGCTTACATTGATATTTTCATCTATATCCTTAATATCAGTACTTGCAGGCACATATTCCAGAGCGCCCATTCCGCGCTTTCCGGTGTAACAAAGTCTATCAATCGCAGAGAAATCGGATAACGATTTTCCAAGAGACATAAGCCACTGCTCTATAACTGTGTTACCAAATCTGTCAGGCAAGGAATCCGCTACCAATCCCGGCATTCCATAAAAAGGATCTCCTATCAAACCGGGAAATTCATATATATTACTACTGAGTGGCATACGAAGAGGCGCTACTTCAATTCCACTATTCAAAAAATCCTTGTCATACTCAAAGGATGCATAAGATTTTGTAATATCCTGATGAATAATACCTATTCTGGTTCCCCATAAATATACTTCAGCCGTATCATTCATTATTCATCTCCCCACTTAAACTCGTTCTTCTTTGTCTTTTTGCGAACTCGCTTATTCTTGCTTTCTGTCTTTTCCAAGTAATAGCTTGGTCTTTTAGTTTGATCCGGAACCAATAAATCAATATTCTCTCCAAGATCTAATGCCAAGAGGATTTTGAACAAGTTATCTAACTGCACAGATTCCCCTTGTTCCAACCTGGATATACTTCTCTTAGAAACTCCGGTTTTATCCGCCAGATCCTGCTGAGACATTTCTTTCATAATCCTATATAGCTTTATCTTTTGTCCTAATTCTTTTATATATTCCTGATAATCTTTTTGTTTCATATCAACGCGCCATTTCTGTCCTCTTGTCAGGCAAATTATACCTCAAAGTGCCGTTTTTGTCTATTTATTTTTGGCATGTGATAGGACGCTTTGTTCAAATATCTTTATCTTTGTAAATTTCTTTAATGATGTCCTGCCTATATTTTTTATGTGTTTTTGTTTCTTTCCAGGTAATAGTATAGTGATTAAGCATCGTGATCCTGGTCGGACTTTCCATCACTAAAGCATATCTCTCATTTCCTTCTGTTGTCTGAAGAGGATCGACACTGTCATGAGACAAATGGACTGTCAGCTCCAGCTTGGCATCCAGCTCATCAATTATAGAGTCAAAAGCCTTAGTCATTTCTTCCTCTGACGGAAATGAACCATTATATTTCGTATGCAACGTAAAAGTACCAACGTCTTTATGATCTTCTATATACTCTTCAAGGCTGTAATCTTTCAGCTCGGTCTTTTCTTTAAAAACTATATAAAAATCTAATTTCATTTCATCGGGATGAATGTATTGGCTGAATATATTTTTATAATATTCATTTATTTCATCTCTATATCTTATATAGTTATAATCAGTTACAATCCGGGTATGATCTTCATTCCATCCCATAGTCACCTTATGATCCGGATATTTCTTGGATTTGACAACTATCACATTCTTGTTCCGAAATGATCCCAGCCCCACTACGCCAAAGCGATCATATCCTACATAAGTAAACTCGTCATCAGGAAATGTTTCATTCAGCTCCTTAACCCATTTGATATTACGCGGGGAATTTGCTCCATTATTTCCGATAATAGATCTGATAAGCATAACTGCAGCAACTATAAGAATAATGATCAAAGCAACCAATACCCCAATGATCCTAAATGCAATTTTCTCGGTCGATGACTTCTTTGCAGGAATATTCTGATCATTCGGTGTCATACAGCTTACCTCTTTCTGCTTATCCTTGTTATCTTAACGTTTTATAAAAGTATTATTCCTAAACAGGATATATATATTATACAACCTATAACGTATGTATATTATTTGTATTCAGGCAATAAACAGCAATAAAAAACGGGCAGTACCCTGCCCGTAATAGAAATTATCTTTTCTTAAACCAATGCTTCCACAGACTCTTTAATGATCTGATATGCTTATCACAATCCTTCCACAGACTCTTTAATGATCTGATATGCCTTATCACAATCCTTCTCATCTATGATAAGAGGCGGGATCATTCTGATAACATGGCTTCCGATCGCTGTGACCAGAAGATGTCTGTGCATGCATTCATGTTTGAGATCAACTGCATTAATGCTGTCATCAAATTCAACACCAACAAGCAGTCCCTGTCCTCTGACTTCTTTTACATGCGGAAGATCTTTTAGCTTGGTCATAAAATATTCACCGATTTTTGCTGCATTTCCGGCAAGGTCTCTGTCAAGGAGCTCGCCTACCTGTGCAAGAGCTGCAGCACAGCTTACAGGGTGTCCTCCAAAAGTTGTTCCATGTGACCCCGGAGTAAATGCTTTAGCCACTTCGCTTGTTGCACATATTGCACCGATCGGCATTCCTCCTCCAAGAGCCTTGGCCATCGAAACAATGTCAGGCTTTATCCCATAATGCATAAAACTCATGACTTTTCCTGTCCTGCACCATCCCGTCTGCACCTCATCAATAAGAAGTAGCATTCCTTTTTCATCACAGAATTCTCTAAGCCCTTTCATGAATTCCATAGTCGCAGGATGTACACCGCCTTCGCCCTGTACAGGTTCCACCATGATCGCTATGGTATTTTCAGTACAGGCATTCTTAAAGGCTTCCAGATCATTGTACGGAGCATAAGAAAAACCATAGGTCATAGGTCCAAATCCAATCTGACACCCATTACCAGGCTGACCTGTTGCAGACATTGCTCCAAATGTCCTTCCATGAAATCCCATTTTGGCTGTTACAATATGGTATTTGTTAGGGCCATATTTTTCTATACCATATTTCCTTGCCATCTTTATCATGGCTTCATTTGCCTCGGTACCGGAGTTTTGGAAAAAAATCTTGTCCATTCCAATTGTGGTGCATACTTTTTCTGCAAGAAGCGCCTGCGGAATTGTATACGGATAATTAAATGTATGGATCAGATCTTTTACCTGATCTGTAACAGCTTCCACAACTTTTTCGTTACAGTTACCGGCGGAGTTTACTGCGATCCCGGCATAGAAATCCAGGTACTCCCCACCTTTCTCGTCATATATATACTGATCCTTTGCTCTCTCGGCAAGAAAATCGAATCTCTCATAGGTTTCTATCATATACTTACTGACTTTATCTTTTATATCCTGTACTGAACATCCTGTTTCTGCAAGCTTCATAATCTCATTTCCTCCTTACTTTCTTCTGGATCAGCTAACTCTTAAGACTTTATATACCCCTTAAGTTCAAGATATTGCTCAATGATCTTTACGCAGTCATCTATCCCTACCCTTTCACTATTAAGAGTCATGTCGTAGTTCACCGGGTTTGTCCAATAATTTCCATGGGTGTAATATTTGTAGTAATCCGCCCTGAACTTATCTGTCCGTTCTATCGTCGCATGCGCAACTTCCTCGCTCACATGCATATTTTCAATAGTCCGTTCAACACAAAACCTTCTGGGAGCTTCTATGTATACACTCACTACATTTGGCTTATCACGGAGCACATAATCGGCACACTTACCTACGATAACGCAGGACTCTTTTTCAGCCAGGTCTCTTATGATCTTGCTCTGGTATTCAAAAAGCTTATCATCAGAGACAAATTTCTCATTGTGTGCGATATAACTCCTTGCTCTCGGAAGTCCCTTAAGGAAAGCGGAAAACCCTCCGTTTTCACGTATCTTTTCATTCACCTCCTGAAATACTTTTTCATCCAGTCCACTCATCTGACTTGCCAAAGTAAGGATCCTGTTCTCATAACAATGGATTCCAAGATCTTTCGCAAGTTTTGAGGCTATCTCTTTTCCGCCGGAGCCAAAACCTCTAGCAAATGTAACAACAAAATTATTCATAGCCATCCTCCCTAACCTGCCAGATATCTGCTTAAGAATTCTCTGGTCCTCGGATTTTGCGGATCAGTAAACAACTTTATAGGAGCTGCATCTTCAGCCACATAACCCTGATCCATAAAAATCGTTCTTGTTGATACATCTCTGGCAAATGCCATTTCATGTGTAACGATGATCATTGTAAGCCCCGTTGTTGCAAGCTTTTTCATTACTCCAAGGACTTCACCTACCATCTCCGGATCCAGCGCTGATGTCGGTTCATCAAACAACAGTACTTCAGGATTCATGCAGAGTGATCTGGCTATGGCAACTCTCTGTTTTTGTCCACCCGAAAGCTGTGAAGGCTTGGCATTTATATATGGAGCCATCCCTACCTCTTTAAGGTGTGTGATCGCCCTGTCAAAAGCTTCTTCCTTTGACACTTTGAGGACTTTCCTCGGACAAAGCATACAGTTCTGAAGAACAGTCATATTGTTATAAAGATTAAAGGACTGAAATACCATGCCGACTTTAGATCTGAACTCATTGATATCTTTCTGTATGTCCCTTACTTCCTTCCCGTGATATAAAACCTTTCCTGAAGTCTGCTTTTCCAGCTTATTGATACATCTTAAAAGTGTGGATTTCCCGGAACCGGATGAACCAACTATGCATATAATTTCGCCCCTGTTTATATCAATATCAATTTTTTTCAATACTTCATGGGTTCCGAATGATTTACTTAAATCCTTAATTGAAATAATTGTTTCACCCATATCTCTTCTCCTCACTGATTATCCATGTATTCAACCGCAAGTGCGTAATCCGTTTTTCCCTTCATCTTCTCTTCCATGAATCCGAATAACTTATTGAACAGGAAACACAGAACAAAATAAATAACTGCGATCACCAGATATGATTCAAAATACTTATAATAGTTTCCTCCAACAGTCTTCGCAGCCATAAACAATTCCTGTACCGCAATGACATTGAGTACTGATGTCATCTTAAGATTTGTAAGAAATGTATTTGCCATCTCCGGAATGATATTCTGAAACGCCTGTGGCAAAACGACATAAAACATTGTCTGCATCGGTGACATTCCCATTGCCCATGCGCCTTCCCGCTGTCCCAGATCAATAGATCCTATTCCGCCTCTTACGGTCTCTGCCATATATGCTCCGGTGTTAAGTACCGTTACCAGGATACCGGCCACAACGGGGGTGAGTTCCACCCCCGCCTGCCTGATCCCATAGTAGATGATCATCGCCTGTACGATCATAGGTGTATCCCTGAATATTTCTACGTAAGCAGTTGCCACCAGTTTCAGAAAAGATACCAGGATCCTTTTAGGAAAGAAATCGCCACTGTTTATCTTCATATCCTGAATGATTCCGATAATATAACCCAGGATGAATCCAAGAACCGTTCCGATCACAGCTATATAGAGCGTAAGCCATGTTCCCTGGAGAAACATCTTCAGATATTTTTCTGTTAAAAAAAGCATCCATTCCAACGAATTACCCGGATTCTCCATATAGTTCTCCTTTCCGGCAATACCAGCACCTTTAATTTGCTGCAGGCTGCTGTGTAATAGCTTTATCCATCAGTTCATCCATTTTTGCCTTCTCATTCCATCCGATTGAATCCATGGCGCCCTGCAATTTATCCCTAAGTTCCGTATCATCTTTTCTTGTTGCTATGCAGACATTTACCATCTCCTCGTCACCCGTAAATGTATCGTTCTCCTCGAACGTGATGATCTTCAGACCATCGTTTGTAAGAAGTGCTGACTGAGCGGTCGGAAGATCTACAATACAAACATCAGCAACGCCATTTGAAACAGCCATAAAACATTCAGAAGTCGTTTCAAAATTAGATCCTGTCTCTGCTCCTTCAATCTGATCAAGGAGAGGAATCCATCCTGTACCAAGCTGTGTTGTGACCTTGCAGCCTGTATTAGCCAGATCAGACAACCCCTTAGCCTCTGCATATGGACCATCCTTCTTTACTACGATACAGTTATCCCTATAGTAATAAGGCTCTGTAAATGAGTACGAGAGTTCTCTCTCAGCAGTACGTCCCATTCCTGCAATGATACAGTCATAATCTCCTGCATCCATGGAAATACCTATAGATGACCACTCTACCTTGTGTACTTCAAGTTCCATACCCAGCTCATCTGCAAGCATCTGAGCGACAGCCACATCATAACCATATGCATAAAAGTCACTTCCAAAAATAGGCACCGCCTTGCTTCCATCAGGTGTAGTATCTGCATCCTGCGTCCAGTTAAACGGAGCATAAGCACACTCCATTCCTACTCTTAGTACCGCTTTTTCATCGGAAGCTTCCTCTGCCTGTGTCTGTGGCTGTGACTGCGGTGTTCCGCCTGCATTCGCAACACTACCTCCGTTACTCCCGCATCCTGTCATTGTTCCAAGCGCCATAATTCCTGCCAGTGTCAAACTCACGATTCTCTTTTTCATAGTATTCACTCCTCCTTCTAAGATCTTGTCTTATATGCAACAAGGGCGCCGGTGTGAACCACCAGCGCCCTTGCTGTTATGTGTGTATTCTAGTCATCAGAGGAGAATCATTCAACTTGCACTCTGCACAATAGTATTTGTCACTTTGCACAGTCACGATATGATCTAAGAAAACATCCAGCGTTTGACCAGTATGCAGTTAAGAATATCAAGGTATTCTACATAGTCATCAAGCTCTATCCCAAGCAGTTCTTCAATTTTGTTAAGCCTGTACTGAAGTGAATTTCTGTGTATGTACAGACTCTCTGACGTTTTACTTGAATTAAAACCATTCATATAATAACTGAGCAGTGTATCCACTAAATAGGTTCCATTTGCATCATCATACTCTTCAAGTATTCTTAGTCTTTCATTACAATAATCGAGGATCTCATCATGGTTTCCACTCTTGAAGAGATATTTATATATTCCCATAGTCTTTGCACTTAACACCTTCTTACCTCTGGGATTAGGCAGGATGTCCTTTTTGGATATGAGTTTTTTGGCTTCGGTGTAGCTTGCCCCGAAGTTTCTCGGATCTTTATATGCACCTCCAAGAATGCATGTACCTTTTATCATTCCTTTAAATTCAGGTCTTTCATCCACTTTTTTGAGCATCCGTTCCAGTGCTCTCTCGATCGACTTGTCCTCTCTGGCCTCAAAAAGAAGGACAAACTTATTTAAAAAACTCATAAACATAGGATGCCCTTCAAGCATTGTCACCTCATGATTTATACAGTCGGAATAAAACTCATAAGTATGTTCATCCTGCTCAAGATTGATCCCATAAGTTCTGTCTACAACGATTATCCCCACCCGATAATATTTGCTAAAATCAAAGTCAAACTGCGATGCCACCTTTTCCACATATTTGTCATTTATGGCATATCCAAACAGAAGGTTATAGAGAAAATCTCCGGCGCGTTTATTTTGTACATTTTGTTCCAGAATAAGACGTCCTATACTCTGTGCTATATCAACAAATGATGCGCCCTCCCATCGCACAAAAAACAAAGGCAATTCCAGCTCATCTGCCTTTACCTTCATCCCCTCCGGAATGTCCTCTCTGTCATCCACAACAGATATTCCCAGGCCCGATATTCCAAGCTCATATAACTCAAGCATACATTCTTCAGCTTCTTTCATACTGAACCTGACATCATCCACAACAATCAGAGCAAAGTTGCCTCTGTTCATATGATCAGCATACGGCCTTGTCTGAACCATGTAGGTCCAGGATACCATACGGTCCAGGCCTTTTTCTCCGGCGACTAATGACACCCCGTCTAATCGCAGCTTTGCTATATCTTCACATGTAACCATATCCACCTCCGCAAATAAAAAGAGGCAAAGACGCTAAAGTAAAAAGCGTCTTTGCCTTTGTAAATAATACTGCGTCCCTATTTTTTTGACAATAGTGAGCCCCTAACCCCGTCCCCAAAGGGTCAAAGTTGCTATTGATTACAACTTACATCAGCATATATACTTGAATTGATCAGTCAACCCACATTTTTTGAGGATCAAATCTATGAATAATTCCGAAATGCAGTACAGACAGGACAAGCACGGTAACCGGCTCTCCATACTCGGATTCGGGTGTATGAGGTTTCTCAAAAAGGGGAACAATATCGATCTTGAAGAAGCCGAACGTGAAATAATGGAGGCTTATAATGCGGGCGTAAATTATTTTGACACCGCATATGTTTACTCCGGCAGCGAGGCTGCAATCGGAGAGATTTTCGAAAAGAACGGCATAAGGGACAAGATAAACATAGCAACGAAGCTCCCTCAGTATCTCGTAAGCAACAATGCCGCTCTGGACAGATATTTTAACGAGGAGCTTTCAAGGCTCAGGACCGATCATATAGATTACTATCTGATGCATCATCTTACCGACATTGCAATGTGGGAGAAATTGAAAAATGTCGGTGTTCTCGATTGGATAAAAGAAAAGAAAGCTTCCGGCCAGATCCGCAATATCGGTTTCTCGTATCACGGCACAACGGACGGTTTTCTTAAGATACTGAATGATCATGACTGGGATATATGCCAGATCCAGTATAACTATTTTGATGTAAATACGCAGGCCGGAGTCGACGGTCTGAAAGCAGCTGCTGCCAAGGGAATTCCCGTTGTCATCATGGAACCCTTAAGAGGCGGAAAGCTCGTCAATATGCTTCCCGAATCTGCCAAAAAGATAATGAAAGAAAGCGAAAGGGACTGGTCTCCCGCTGAATGGGGCTTAAGATGGCTGTACGACCAGCCGGAAGTAACAGTTGTACTGTCCGGAATGAACAGCGTTGAGATGGTCCGTGAGAATTGCAGGACTGCCTCAACTGCTCCCGCAGGGCATTTTACGGAATCCGATCACAAGACTCTCTCCGAGGTCACAAAGAAGATCAGGGAACTTGAAAAAGTAGGCTGCACCGGCTGCAGGTATTGCATGCCGTGTCCTAAGGGTGTCGATATCCCCGGAGCCTTCAGATGCTACAATGCCATGTACATCGAATCCAAGAGCGACGGTCGTTTTCAGTATGCGCAGACCGTCGGACTGACCAGAGATCCCGGATTCCCGGATCAGTGTATAAAATGCGGAAAGTGTGAGCAGCACTGTCCTCAGAATATTCCAATAAGAGAAAAATTAAAGGAAGCAGACAAGGCACTTCGTCCGCTTCCCTACAAGATCGGTATAAATATTGCACGCAAATTCATGTTCAGAAAATCATCTTCATCTAAATCCTGATGCTTTTCTTTCCGGTAAGATCATTTATCACTTCACCTGCGATGATCAGGCCGGCCACTGAAGGAGCAAAAGCTGTGGAGCCCGGGATGCTCCTTCTTCCCGAACTATTACCTTCGGTTTCGGACGGACATATCCCGTCCGTACTGTTGCTTATGGGCTTTTCTCCGGAATAGACCACCTTCAGATGCTTGATGCCTCTCTTCTTGCATTCATGACGCATCACCTTGGCAAGAGGACAGACCTTTGTGTCATAGATATCCGCAACTTCAAACAACGATGGATCGATCTTATTTCCCGCACCCATGGAAGACATAACAGGAACGCCTGCTTCATTTGCTTTTTCGATTATGGCAAGCTTTCCCGTTACCGTATCTATGGCATCAACCACGTAATCATATTCCGTAAAATCAAACTGATCCTGAGTTTCCGGCAAAAAGAAAGTCTTGAACGCCCTGACTTTGCAGTCGGGGTTTATGTCATGTATCCTCTCTTCCGCCACGTCCACCTTGTATTTTCCGAGTGTCTTCCTTGTGGCGATTATCTGGCGGTTTAAGTTCGTAAGACAGACCTTGTCGTCATCTATGAGATCTATGGCACCTATTCCGCTTCTGGCAAGTGCCTCGACCACATATCCGCCGACTCCTCCGATCCCGAATACGGCAACACGTGAAGCCGCAAGCTTCTCCATTGCTTCAACTCCATATATCAACTGAGTCCTTGAAAACTGATTCAGCATAAAAACCTCCGGACAGTCTGACAGTTCTGACACAAACAGGCATCCGCCCGTTTATCACTGTAATAATATACACTCCGTGAATTCAAAAAAACAGTAAAAAATATCTTGACAATTTTATATTGTGCAAAATATAATTGCATAAAAGATACAACACAATTCGAACCCGGCGCATCAAACTTTAAAAGAAGGAATATGGATAGATTAAAAGAAAAGATAATGAGCAGAAAGAGCGTCAGGACATTTGATGCAAGACCTCTTTTAGAGCAGCACCTGAATGATATCAAAGAGTACATCAAAGATATTCCCAATCCCTTTGATATCCCGGTAGAGTTCGTGCTTCTGGACGCAAAGGAGTACGGACTGAGCAGTCCCGTCCTTTCGGGCGAGCAGCTGTATGTTGCCGGCAAGGTCGAAAAGAAGCCCTATGCCGATGTAGCTTTCGGTTATTCCTTTGAAAAGCTCATCATGCATGCATGGGATCTCGGGATAGGAACCGTCATGATAGGCGGGACCATGAAAAGGGATCTGTTTGAAGCGGCTGCCGGAGTAAAGTCCGGAGATATGATGCCCTGCGTCAGTCCGCTGGGATATCCCGCCGGCAAGAGATCCGTCAAAGAGATCATGATGCGTAAAGGTGTCGGAGCGGATTCCCGCATTTCATCATATAAGCTCTTTTTTAAGGATGAATGGGGAAAGGCACTGACCCCGGATGACGATATGGCCGAGATCCTCGAAATGGTAAGATGGGCGCCGTCTGCGGTAAACAAACAGCCCTGGAGGATCATCCTTAAGGACGGAATTTACCACTTCTATGAAAAGAAGGACAAGGGCTATGCAAGTGATGCGACGGGAGATCTTCAGAAGACCGATTTAGGTATCGCCCTGGCCCATTTTGTAATGGGCGTCGAGGATAAAGGAAAGCGTGCGGAGGTCACCGTAAGCGACCCCGGATTTAATATCCCGAATGATGCGGAATATATAGCAAGCGTAAAGATATGCTGATCAAAAGGCCGGCAACCGAAAGGTTACCGGCCTTTTTCATTATTCCGTAAGCAATTATCCGTATCAGATACGGAAAACCTTCGATCCGTGGGCGGACAGATCAACCTTAACAGTACTTCCGAATGTATATGCTTTGCCGCTCCAAAGCTCGACCGCCGCCGCATTTTCCGTGACTTCTTCAAGCTCTTCCATACCAAATTCAAGGCTTGCGTCCTCATCCGACAGGTTAAATACGGCAATATACTTTCCGCCTTCGGAATCATCCGCCATCCATAAAGCGAATTCTCTGCCCGCTATATCTCTTCTGAAGATCTGACGGGCATTTCTCGAATTTCTGTGCATCCTGAGAACCTGATCGTTGGTGATCAGCTTCATCGTAAAGTCGTCGAAGCGTGTCATCTCTCCGCCTATCATAAGCGGAGAACGCATGATGCACCAGAGGGTCATCATGGTTATCTGTTCATCTTCAGTAAATGCGGTTTTGTTATTCGTGTCATAGTCCTGCTTGATCGGTCCGATGGGAAGCATATCCGCATCGGGGTAGTGACCCGCACCGGCATGTATGCTCCATTTTTCAGCACGTTCAAACATGGCATACAGAAGCTTCCAGTCATCCCAGAAGTCATCCGTTATACGCCACATATTTGCAAGCTGTTTGTAGACTTCCGCTTTTTCCGTAAGTGCGGGGCCGGGGGAAAGCGAGAGCACCATCTCCCTGCCGCATGAATTAAGAGCCTCAGAGAGCATCTTCATTTCCTCTTCCTCATGAGGAAGCTCCCTGCAGATGTCGTCGCACTTTATGAAGTCGACACCCCACTCGGCATAAAGCTTAAATATGGAATCATAATATGCCCTTCCGGTCTCATCGGACTTTGCTCCGTACATATCCGGATTCCACATGCAGATGCTGTTGAATCTTGCCGCATCCCTTGCGGTCTTATCCGTTCCGAGCACGGGAAGATCTCTGTGTACAGCCTGACGGGGAATTCCTCTCATAATATGTATGCCGAACTTAAGTCCGAGGGAATGGACATATTCCGCAAGAGGCGCAAAGCCCTTACCGCCTTCCGCAGAGGGAAATCTGTTCGGTGCGGGAAGAAGTCTTCCGTATTCATCCATGCACAGGTCGGCAAAAGGTCTGTACTCATGAGTCGTGGCTCCGGGCTCATACCACTGTATATCAACAACCACGTATTCCCATCCGTACTGCTTCAGATGAGACGCCATGAATTCCGCATTCTGTCTTACTTCCTTTTCCGTTACCGCCGCTCCGTAACAATCCCAGCTGTTCCATCCCATAGGGGCAATCTTAGGCCTGTACATTTCATATCCTCCTGAATCTATCCCGCCACCCTGACGAGAAGCTTTACGACAAAACCGCCTTCGTTATAACATTCATATCCTCCGCCCTGTCTTTCCATGTAGGTCCTTACAAGATAAAGGCCGAGGCCGTATCCCTGCTTTTCGGAAGTGTTCTTACCGCGGTAATACTTCTCACTTACAAGAGGAAGTTCCTCGGGTTTTACTCCCGGTCCGCTGTCCGCTATCCTGATAAAAAGAAAACGCATCTTCTTTCCGGAAATGTCGGAGATCTCTTCCATTCCAAAGCTGACACGTATGTCGGTTCCGGCATATTTCCTGGAATTACCCACCACATTGTCGATGACCTGTTTCATCCTGAGCTTGTCTATGCACACAAGACATTCGGGAATGTCATTCTCCAGTATGATGTTGCCGTATTCCTGCAGACTCTTTATATGATCCAGCAGAACCTTCGAATCATACTCGGAGGTTTCGATACGGATCTCTTCCATATCATCCAGTGTGGCACGGAACACATTCTCCACAAGACTGTTTATGGTAGAGGCTTTATCGGAAAGCATCGAAACCTTCTCTATCATGGAATCCAGTTCACCCGAAGACAGCGTGACCGGACCGCTTTCTACGAGCGAGCTTTTCTTTCTCAGTAACTGTGCATCAAGCACTTCGCATCCTGCCTGAATGGTTGCCACAGGAGTCTTAAGATCGTGACTGAGCTCCGCCACAAGGTCACGGTTTGCCTTTCTGGCTTTTATCTCACGGTCTCTTGAAACCCTCAGCTGCTCCCTCATCATGTCGAAGCTTTCGGTAAATGAACCGAACAGATTGTTCCTTCGGACAGGCAGCGGAATATCGAGGTTACCGCCCGCTATCTCCGAAGAAAATCTCTGCATGTCCTGAGCAGGACGGATAAGTCTGAAATAAATAAGCGTCAGCAGGATATATCCGGATGCCGCAAGCACGGACCAGAAAGCGATCAGAATGGCAAAGATCCGATCATTATCCGCTTCACGGGAAAGCATCAGATCTTCCCAGATACGCTTATACACTGCCAGTTCATCGTCACTGTATGAGCCCACTATGACATCACCGGAGCCCATTTTTCCAAACAGGTAAATGAGCACGAGCAAAACAGCCAGCATAAAAACCGTATGAATGATAAACAGTCCCTTTAAGTGTTTCATATTTCAAGAATGTATCCCGTTCCCCAGACGGTCTTGATGAACGCAGGAGAATTCGGATCTTTTTCGATCTTCTCTCTGAGCTTCCGGATATGCACATTCAGAGTTCCGTCACTGTAGTATCCGTCTCCCCAGACCTCTTCAAAAAGCCTGTCCTTGGATACTATCGTATTCTTATGATTGTAGAGTGCTTCGAGAAGCGCATATTCCCTGGCTTTAAGCGGTATACGTTCTCCCTTAAGGACCGCGGACATGGTGGATGGATCAAGTGATAAGGCCTCATCCGCAGAAGCAGAACTAACGTCCGTCTGTACGGTCGCCCCCGATTCTGAGATCCTTTTAAGTGTAACCTTAACCTTGGCAAGCAGCACGGAAAGGCTGTAGGGCTTTTTGATATAATCGTCACCGCCTATGCTGAGGGCGATGAGTATGTCATCATCACTCTGCCTTGCACTTATGAACAATATGGGCAGTCTGTATTTTTCGCGGATCTTCTTGCAGACATCAAAACCGGATCCGTCCCCCAGGTTAATATCCAGGAGGATCAGATCCGTACTGTTCGATTCAAGGAATCCGTAGCATTCATCGGCAGATGTGACAAAGCAGGTTTTTACTTCGAACATTTCGAAGTATTCCGCCGTCATTCTTGCCAATTCCTTCTCATCGTCAACTATAAGACAATTGTAATGCATATATGCTCCCCGATCTTCTTTACGATCCATATAAGTTTATCATAACGGGAAGTCGGTGAAAACTGACATCTATCGCGTGGGCATCAGTCTTCCGTGATCATTTCCACGGGGTGAAGATGTCTTACTTTTAATCCCGCAAGGGCTGAAGAAAAGGCTGCAACAAGTATCATTCCTACAAAGCAGATAAGTGTCCAAATAACGGGAATGGTGATATCAACCTTCCTGATGGAAAAGATTGAAAATGCCATCCTGGTCACGCTCCTCGTCACGTTTCCGGAAAACAGGATCCCGATCAGTCCCCCCAGTGCTATTGCAGGGATATTTGAAAGCATGATCTGTACTATCAGCTCTTTGCTGCTTCTTCCGAGAGCGTTGCTTATGCCAAGGTCCTTCCACTCTCTCGCCATCTTGGCGCGGATGACAAGTGATTCGACGAACACCACTATGAATACGGTGATCATGGTGATGAGTATGCACAGAAGCTTCATGGCAAGTGCCAGCGTGCCGGCGGTATCCTTCATTATCTTATCCAGGTCCTGATATGAAAGAGAGATCCCTTTTTCTTCGGCAAGGGTCCTTGCTTCGGATTCGATATCGTCATAGGTCACACCTTCCGAAGCATTTACATGATAGTAGACAGGATATTCACCGGAACGGATCCTTGATGCCCCGTCAAAAGTCATATAAGCACTTCTGCCCATGCGATCGATCCTCTGATGGCTTCCGCAGACAAGATACTCCGCGCTGTTTCCTGCGTATTCGATCGTAACCACATCACCGACTTTCAGCCCGAGGTCTTCCATGACACCGTTTGTAAGCATGACCTCATTGGTGTTTTCTATCACCCTGCCTTCGATCAGATTAAGATTCTCCACATTACTTACGTTATCAACGACATTGACATGAACTCCCGTCGAAACCCCTCCGAATGAGATCACAGGTTCGAAATCGGAACACTTTACAACCTTGCTCACTCCGTTTAATGAGGCTATGTCATCCGTAAGTCCGTCTTCGCCGTCGATCCTTGCGGTTGCAATATCCATACCCATAAACCTTATAAGGCTGCCGGTATCCTTACCGAAATTCTCCAATATCCCAAAGCCCGCAAGAGCGGCAATCATCAGGACGGCGGAAATAAAAACTATAAGAAGGTTTCTGCCCGCATTTCCGAAGCAGTCCTTAAGCGACATCACAAGAGGTATGGGCAGCGGAGTTTTTTCAAAGGAGAAGAAATTCCGCTTAAAGTTATGTGCCGTAATGCCTCCTCTGAGTGCATCCAGTACAGATATCGTCTTAAGTGACGAGCTGAGCATTCCGGAGAGTGCGGCAGACAAAAGAAGAAGTACAAATATGACACAGATACCAAGGAAGTTATTAATGCCGCAGGTCCATGTCAGTCCGAGGATCATGGTGATGACGATCCCAAAGTAATGAAATGAAGCCATTGCCGCGATGATCCCGGATAACGATCCGAAGAATGTGACAAACATTATCTGCAGCGCAAGGGACAATCTGAGTTCGGTAACGGTATAACCGCACGCTTCAAGTATGCCGGTATTTTTCATGCTTCTTGTTATGAAGTTTCTGATGCTGAAGGATATGACAACCAGCGATATGACAAGAATGATGACCGCAAAAACAAGTATCACCGCCATAAACACCACGGGCATGAACTGTGCGCCTCCGCGCATCATCTCCCAGTTGATGAGTAGCGGCTCGGGTACAGCGATACCGGGCTCTTCGGACTTTGCTTCTTCAAGAGATGCTTTATAAGAAGCCGATATCTCACCTTCGAGATCATTGGAGCTGTATGAGGGATCGTCCGTTCTTCCCTTGTGGACATATCCCCTGATCGCTACCGTGGGATGGGCATCTGCAAATTCATCCATCATCTCTCCGGATACCACAACGGAATATACGGTTATATTGATGGAACTGCTGAAATACGGATCTTCTATAAATCCCGCAACATTAAGATCATAGATATCATCATCCATTTTGATCTGCATGCATGAGCCGAGGGGATACCTGCCCTTCAGGAAAAGAGGAAGCAGTATGTCGTCTTTTCCGAAGGAATCCACAGGCATATCGATGTTCATCTGCTCCTTGGATTCTCCGTATCTTTCGATCAGGAACTGATACTGTCCGAATTCTTCCGTTCCTTTCAAGCGGTGCTCGGCCATGGCAATGACGCACGGAGTTTTCTCATATTCCGATATATGCTCATTTTCCCTGAACGCATCCTCAGCGGCTTTTTCATCCATCGCCATATCCGTGGAATACAGTACCACATGCGCTCCGTGCACGGATTCGAACCTGTCATCAACCACCTTCCCCATACCGAGAAGGGCCGATGCGCAGTCGAATATAAGGAATGCGGACAGGAAGGTGAGGATCATGAAGGTGATCATGTCGCCCTTTTGTCTCTTGATGTTGTTCCTTGCTATCATGAATAATCTGTACATTTTACCACCCCATCTCCTGAAGGAAATCCTTAAGCTTTCTGTGTCTTTCCAGTGCCCTGTCACGTTCCGGATTGGATTCATCCCTGTAATCTCCGGCATACTCTCCGAGATCGCACTCATCGGAAATGACTCCGTCAGCCAGATAAATGACTCTGTTACCGCGTTCCGCAGCCTTGATGGTATGTGTCACCATTACTATGCTCTGTCCGGACCCGTTCAGCTCGCTGAGGATATCGAGTACATTGACAGTGTTCTGCGAATTGAGTGCTCCGGTAGGTTCGTCGGCAAACAGGATCTCGGGATCGTTGATGACTCCCCTCACAACAGCAACTCTCTGCTGCTGGCCTCCCGATAACTGCGCCGGAAACTTCCTCGAATCAGCCTCGGAGATCTCCACTCTCTTAAGAAGTTCTCCTGCCCTTAATGCAACTTCCTTCCTGCTTTTGTTTTTAAGAAGACCGCTTATCATTACATTATCGAGAGCACTCATGCTGTCATTGAGGTAATTCTGCTGAAAAACAAATCCTGCATGATCCCTTCTGAAAAGAGCCAGCTTGTCATTGCCGTATTTCGAGATATCCACGGGCTCATCCGATCCGTCCAGATAATAAAGGACCGATCCGAGTGAAGGCCTGTCCATTCCGGAAAGCGAATACATAAGCGTGCTCTTGCCGGATCCGGAGTTACCCATTATCACGGTGAAATCACCTTTGTATATCTTCAGATTAAGATTCTTAAGTACGTGCTGCTGTACAGACTCATTGGAGAATGTCTTTGAAAGTTCCTTAGCCTGCAGAATGATCTTTTTATCCATTTCGTTCCTCCGTTTTTGTTTCCTTTGATGATACCAATATAATCCGCAGATCATTAACAAGTCTTGAGCAGTACCTTGTCAGTTTCTTAACCGTTTCTTAATTGAGGTGAACACGGGGACGGTTCCGGTGTTCACCCGCTCCGGGTTTTTCACGCAGCATAAAAGCGGGACCCTTTGCGGGTCCCGCCTGATATCCGATCAATAAACACGATCATTCACTTAAGTATTTATACAGAAGCCTGTAAAGCTCCTCAGCTTCCTTCGGCGTCAGTGATGAACCTTCGGATGCGAGTTTTCCGGGAATATCCTTGCACTTTTCCTTAAGAGCATTTCCCTTAGCGGTAATGCTTATAAGGGTCACGCGCTCGTCTTCTTTTGAACGGGCTCTGGTGATATAGCCGTCCTTTTCGAGATGCTTGAGAAGCGGTGTGAGCGTTCCCGCATCAAGATGCAGAATACTTCCAAGCTGTCCGACGTTCACGCTTTCCTTTTCCCAGAGCACCATGAAAACCACATACTGCGTATAAGTAAGCCCGAGCGGTTTCAGATAAGGGGTATATGATGCAACAATCTTTCTGCCGCACGCATACAAAGGAAAGCATAACTGGTTTTTCAAAAGAAGCTGTTCGAATTCCTGTGCCACTTGCAAATCCTCCTAAATACTAAATAAGTTCTTCAACACACTTATCTATTTTACTCATTTTTTCCGTAGGTTCAAATCTTGCCACAACATTTCCGCTGCGATCGACCACAAATTTGGTGAAGTTCCACTTGATATCGGGATTATTCCTGTAATCCTTATCGGTCTTGGAAAGCATTGCGCTCATTGCAAGAGCCGCAGGACCTTTGCCGAATCCTTCAAACCCCTTCTGCTCCTTCAGATATTTGAACAGAGGGATCGCATTCTCTCCGTTGACATCGGATTTCTTCATCTGGGGGAACTGCGTTTTGTATTTCAGCCGGCAGAACTCATGGATCTCCTCGTCGGTGCCGGGAGTCTGTCCCGCAAACTGGTTGCAGGGAACATCGATCACCTCAAATCCCCTGTCATGATACTTCTCATACATTTCCTCGATATCCTTGTAATGAGGAGTGAAACCGCAGCCTGTTGCGGTGTTGACGATAAGGACAACCTTTCCCTCATAATCCTTCATTGATATATCTTCGCCTGCAGCCGATGTGACGCTAAGATCGTAAAAACCCATATCATTCTCCTTTCAAAAAAAGTGATTTGCTTATCTTGTGCCCTATTATATTTTATCAAATGTAAGTTGTCAATCTTTTTTTCATAATTTCCCGAAACTGCCCGAATTTTAGCGTTTGAGCCTTTTATTGACAGTTAGTTATTATCTGCCTATAAAAATAATTCTTCTTAAATAATGTAAAAAATACGCCAAATGTGTGCATTTATGGTAAAATATAGGGGTTCAAAAGCCGATATATACTGTAAAAGTATGGCTTTTGCGTCAGGGGAACTTATGAGGGAAAGAGTATCACTTTTTAAATCTAACAGAGGTGCCAGTCTGGTATTGGTATCGGCATTCTGTGTCATCATCATCGGAATCGCGATCACCCTCACTGTGATCAGTTCTCTTCTTTTATCCAAAGCAGGTTCGGTAAAGAGTCAGGGACAGGCTTGTGAGCTTGCCACATCTCTGTCTTCGCGTATCGAGGAACTCATCCTGAACGAATCGTCCGGCGGAAAAAAATCCTGCATCGACCTCGATGCATTTATTCCATTAGGTAATAATGAGGGAGACATCATTCCCACTACATACGGTTTCGACAGCATTCCCGATTCTTCGGTTACCGCACATGTATCCAGGGATGCAAGCGACGGACACTACACACTGACCGTCACGGCGACCGCCGCACGCGAAACATACATTAAGACCACTGAATATACCGGAAGTGCTTCGAGCGGATATTCCAGGAAATAATACCGAATGAATAAAAGATACAACGGCAATTTCATACGGGATAACAAGGGCGAGACACTCGTTGAGATCATGGTCGCGTTCATAGTTCTGATGATCGTGATCGCCGCTTTTACGGGTGCGGTAAATGCCGCAAGTGCATCGCTCAATAATTCAAAAGATATCAGACAGAGATCCGACAATGATTATGTCGCACTTCACGACTGCCTGAATACGGAGAATTTAAATCACACCCCCGGATCCGGAAGCAAGAATCCTTCCGCTCCCAAAAGCTTCACCATAACGGGAACCGACGGCAACATCAATCTTGAAGCTTACATGTACGAATCGGGCGAGACTGTTTACTGGGTATTCAGATGAAAAAACGGATGTGCACAAAACCGCATAACAGCCGTAACTTGGGCTTTACTCTCGTAGAGCTCCTGGTATCCATGACACTTACCGCGATATTTGCGACGGCGGTAATTGCGATCATGCCCTCTGCGACCAAGATATACATGCAGATCCAGGATGCGGGCAGGGCGCAGGTTGTAGCCGATATGGTAGTTGATGCGCTGAGAGAAGAATGCGCCGACTCCTATATAGACGATTTTGCATCAGTAAGGATAATAAACGCATCCGATTCAGCCGATGGAGATAAGGATTTCCTGAAGATATTCGAAAACAACCCTTTGCAGTTTGATGACAGCGGTAATGTGCTTGTGATCAGAAAATCCTCGGGATACTGCGAGGCCATATATACCGGAATGACGATCTCGTCATCAAATTATCTGAGCGTCCATGACGATGACAGGATAAACGGAACTCTCAGGGAACAAAACGGAATATCTTCCAGAGCGGTCTACAGATTTTTCAACGGCGGAATACCTTCCGACGAAACACTACAGGGATATGTCCATTACGGATATTACATGTGCGGAAAGGAGCCCAAGTCCGTTACCACATCAGGCGGAGTCAAAACGGTGAACTGCATCTTCCCCGCATCCAGATATGATTACACCAATCCCTTTACGACCGATGCTTACAACGGATATACGGTAAAGTTACTCTTTTCCGAGCTGAAATATACCGTTCCCTCATACGCTACGGAGGATAACGACTATACGAGAAGACCCGCCGGCGTTATGGTGACCGTTAATGTCTACAAGTCCGGCTATGCCGGTCAGAGCCCGGACACCCTGCTATATACGCGCACCGCTCTTCTTGTATTTGCAGAGGATACGACAAAATGATGTTTTCCCGAAAAGGAAAAAAGAATAATTCCGGTTTTACGCTTGTGGAAATGATAGTAGTCCTGGTAGTGCTGGGAATACTTGCTTCAGCTGCGGTTTACGGCATCATCTCCTACATTAACCTGACACGTTACAACAACAATCAGAAAAATGCGGAGACCATTTATCAGTCTGCACAGGCTTCCCTGAATCATATGTCGGAAAACGGAACCCTTGAAGACTGGGCCAAGGCTCTCACGGAGGGTCTCGGAACTCCCGACGAATACGACAGCAACAATCCTGCGGGTGCCGAAACTTCGGATAACATCTACAACAAGGGATATTTTGATTTCTTTGGCAGCGACACCGATACCGCATCTCTTCCCGGCCAGTCCGCACACATGAGGTATGCGGTAACATACAACCCTTCATATACTCCGGGAGCCGGCGATTCCCAGAGCAAATGCATATACGATCTTATCATTCAGGATTTTAAGGCTACCGATATCCTTAAAGGAATGATCACCATAGAATTCGATGTCGAAAAAGCCCTCGATGCTTCCGGCAAGGTCAGATACAGCGCGAGCGTTTATTCCGTCTTTTTCGACAGCAGGAGAACCTCTTGGGATACAGCAGCCAAGAACGGAATCGCCACGCTCGTCGTTCCTTTCAGAAGTGAGGAATACAGAAGCGGCACCAGCTTTATCGGATACATAGCCGGCAGGAACGGACAGATGGTTGTGGATTCCGTTTTCGTTCCGGCGGAAGCCGAGGTCGGGGAATTCTCACTCAGAAACGGTGAGACACTGGATCTTACATGGTCACTCAAAACAGAGGGTGAAGCCGTAACCGGAAAGCCGGAGCATATTCACTACACCTTCGCTCTTTACGATGCGGACAAGGATAACATTCTGAACCAAAAGCCGTTCAGTTATCTTGTCGTGAACGAAAACTCGCTGTTCGAAGGCATACCTAACACTGCGCTTTATACTCAAAGCTTCAGTGATCTGCTTAAATTCACAGACCGCTCCAATCAGCTTTATATGGCCAAGGACACGTTCCAGAACGGACTGACCAGAAATTTGGAATTCACAACCCACTCCGACGGAGTCAAGACCTTCACCGTTGTCTATACAAAGGAAACCGTCACTGACAAGCGCGGAATTCCCTTGACCGTTTACAGAGCATCGATCCATACCACAGGAAAGGTCTTTGTCCATAACGTCACAAATCCCGCCACCGATGACTTTAGCTATAACAACTCCTGGAATCAGGTAAGTTCACAGGCGAATTATTACAATTTCCCTCTCACGATATCCTATGAAGTTTATGATGCGTACGGAACCACGATATCCGAAAGACTGTCATATACTCTTTCTCTGGATGCGATGATGTCCAGAAACGCCATTGACTTTGCAACGGGTAATAACGGGACTAATACAAAGCTCTACAATTACAGCATCAACAGGCTTATCAACGGAAACAAAACCTTCATCAAAACCGACGCACTTCCCGTTAACATGTATGTTTCCATGACCGCGGAAAGCGATAATTTCGGAGCGACGCACGCAGCATATAACGGACCTACGGATTTCAGTTCCGATGTTGTATTTGCCGACCGTGCGCTCGACGATCCGGTCTATTACGTATCCGAAGGAAACTACGCCTACAGACTGGGTGCCGCATACCGCGAAGCCGGTGCGGGGCACGCTGTCGTCAATACATATTTCGGAGATCTCGATAAAGGCAGTGACGGAACAAAGCCCACCTCCGTAAATGAAAACGGATCATCACACCTGCATCAGAATTCCGTCATAACATGCTACCGCCATCTGTACAATATCCGTATGCTGGACACTCACTTAGGCTACGATCATTATAACTACAGCATAGTAAGAGATCTGAACTGGTACACGATAGATAAATCTCTCGGACATGAAAAATATTACAGTGAAGTGGTGGTCTACTCCGCAATGTCCGGCAACAGAACATTGTACAGGTATTCACCTGTTCCGATTCCCGCACCGTCGAACGATCCGAACAGCAGATCATTGTATGGGGATGACCTTGCCGTAGTATCCTTCCCGACTCTTAAAGATTTTAATGTCAAGTCAACACTCGTCACGAAAAACGATCCCGGTACCGGAGAAGCTTTCGTCATCAACAATGTTCAGATGAGAATGGCGTCGTTCTTTGACAAGAACGAAAACGCAAACAACCTTTTCGGATACGGACTGATCAATGTCAATCACGGAACCCTCATCAACATCCGTGCAAACGGACTAACGCTCCTGATGGATAATCAGCCGGAAGGTTCTCCCGATGACAGAGCAGCTATTGCAGCTGCAGTTGAGTTAATGCGTTCGGGTGAAATGGATTCGACCGAAGTGCTCACTTTCCAGGGAAGTAAACCAATAGGCGGCCTGGTCGGAACCAATATAGGTACGATCGGTTCGGATGAAAATCTCCCCGTGGAGGAAAACACGATCCGATTCAGTAACTGTATAACAACATCATTGTATAGGGACGGATCCGGAAACTGGCATCTGCACAGACTTTCCGCCAGCGCAGGAATTGTCGGTGATAACGGTGGAACAGCGATTGGCGGTATCCATGATGGTTATATGTACGGACACATAGAAGCAACGGGGCATTTCGTGTCCGCAAACCATCTGGATGTAGGAAGCGTTGTCGGTTATACCAGGTCGGACATAGATGCTTTCATACGTGTCGACAACAGGGAAAGTGATCCGGACAAGATCATCGTCGATCTCGGATCCGTATCATCCATGCTTTATTGCACAACAGATGCGGTCGGAGGTGCGATCGGAAGCACCAACGAAGGAGCCAATCTCCGTCAGGGTCCCGGACTGGCTACACTGACCGTTACAGACAACGGAAGCGGAGTCATTGCCATAGCCGAAGATCCTCTGTATAACAGCCCGAATATATTAAACAGACATGAATATGCTGTAGATGTATATCTCGATGAGAATTCTTACATAATATGCAAGACCGATGAAAAGTCCAAGGATACCAACCGCGAAGCCGGTATAGGCGGTGCGGTAGGACGAATCAGAAAATATGGCGGAGGTGACCTCAGCATCCATGTGGTCAACCATGGAGTAATAGCTTCATCAAAAGGAGAATCATATGTAAAGAATCTCGGCGGTGCAGTTGGGATCATATGGGAGGGTTCTGTTTCCAATGCTTACATATCCGTTATAAATTCAACCGACAGCAGGATAGGAACATATAACGGAACAGATGCTTACGGATACGCTCATACCACCGGCGGTGCAGTGGGTAAGATAAAAGATCTCGCCCGAAATGATGATACAAGTAATATCATCATCTCCTCTTCCAATAGCGGAGTGATTTTCGGTGACTGTACAATTAACGGACATCTCGGCCAGCAGTTAAACGGCCACAATTGTGATAAGAACACCGGCGGTATCGGCGGTGCGGTCGGTGCGATAACCGGAGCCCAGAACACCATACCCATCCTTAATATCCGTGCTTACAACAACGGTATCCTTCGCGGATATACCACTTCCGATAAACTCGAAAAGCCCGAATACAAAAACGTCGGCGTCGGTGGAACCGTAGGTTATTTACAGCACTTGCCCAGATCCGGAAATATTTACTGCTTATTGGCACAGGGTAAAGAGATCCGTGCCGTAGGCAACAATGCCGGAGGTGCAATAGGTTCGCAGACCGGTGTGCTTTTGAATCCGGGAACAAGCTTCACACATATCACCGCAGATCTTCAAAACGGTTCATCCGTCGTATCAACCGCTTCCAACGCAGGCGGTGCGATAGGCAATGCATACAATGTAACTTCACGCATGCAGATCAGTGCGATCATTTCGGGCACGGTCACAATAAAAGCCGTATCCGATGCAGGAGGAACATGCGGTCTGTTCCGTTCGGGCTCAGGTACGAACGGTATGAACATAACCACAGATAATTCAGAGATCATACTCCGACAGGGAACCGGAAACTCATATCTTTATGTCAGGGCATGTAATGAATCGGACGGTTCGTGCGCTTCAGGAAACGAAAACGCAGGCGGACTGATAGGCAATATCATAAACAACAGAGACAGTGAAATTAAAACCTCATTCATTCTTCCGTCACAGGCAAGCGGTAATACCGTGGTCATCAATGTCGAAAGCTACGATAACGCTGGCGGAATGATCGGTCGTATGTCCACCGAAAGATCTGTCAATCCCGAAATGAACGTCGTACTGCATCCGATGACCAGCATTAAAGCAGTCAATGACAATGCGGGCGGATGCATAGGTTTCATAGAACAAACAGGAAACCAGTTCAGATCAAATATAACCGTGACGGATGCCCAGGGCATCGACTCCGCATATACTCCGGTGATACAGGCAGGTAATTCCTGTGCCGGAGGCCTGATAGGAGGAAGCTCCACAAATGCGACATTTACGGGCAATCTTCTGCTCGATTCGGCAAACCTTGCGATAATTGCCAAAAGCAATGCCGGAGGATGTTTCGGCAGCCTGAAACAATATAACACCAACAATAAACCCAGCCTTAACGGTAATGTCACCGTAAACAGCCGAACGGTTCTGAAACAGGGAGCAACCACTCCTTCCTGTGTTGTTATCACAGCATCGGATGATACCGGCAATAACTTCGGCGGAGTCATCGGATACGCATACAACGCAAACGTATACGGAGCTGTAACCTGTAACACCGAGATGATAGTGATCTCGGGAAACGATAACGTAGGCGGATGTATAGGTATGATGGAGAAAGGTAATTTCTCCACCAACGGAATCTACACGCTCACCGGAAAAGAAGCCACTATATCCGGCCACAATAATGTAGGCGGATGTATAGGATTTATAACAGATGTAGGAAATGTTTCCAACAGTGTTGTATTCGCAGGCGAATCCTGCAGCATATCTTCCGAAAACGGTTATTCCTGCACGGGCGGTGTCATCGGAAAGGTAAACAATTGTAAGATTCAGAACTATTCACTGGTAGAATTCAACGGAAAATCCACTACCGTAAGTGGCGGAAATGACGTCGGCGGATGTATCGGTCTGATAACAAAAAATATGTCCGACAACAATACCAGATTCTCTTTCAATGGTGAATCGTGCACAATACACGGCGATGAAAATGTCGGCGGTGTTGTAGGAAGGTCGAACGATCACCAGAGCAAAGCAACGATCACCTTCTCACCGGTTACCGAATGCACCGTAAGCGGAAACAACAATATCGGCGGATGCTTCGGAAATGTTACGGCAGGAAGTTATGATCCGTTTACCAAGAGACCTGCCGTTTCACTTTCAAACTGCGTTGTCAACGTAAACGGCTCAGGTTGTACCGGAGGAGTCATCGGAAGACTTCAGGGCGGCAAAACCTATCAGGGATCGTCCGTCACTCTGAATAACTCAACATACAACGTAATATCATCCAACAGCGCGGCAGGCGGTCATATCGGTTACATAAACAGCACTGTCGTCGGAGACGGTGCGGAGCTTTCAATCTCCTGCAGCAGTTCGGCATTCAACATAACAGGAAAAGGTTCCGGAGGAATGATCGGTCAGGCAGACTCGAATGTTTCCGCCAAGAAGATGGTAATAACCATAAGCAGTTCGTCCGTCAACGTTAATGCAACGGGAACCGATTCCGGTGCCGGAGGTCTGATAGGCATCAATACGGCCACCTTTACGGGCCCGAATGAGGACTGCTCCATCTCAAACGGATCCGGACTCAGCATCTCGGCCGCTAACGGATATGCCGGTTACCTCATAGGAATCAACAGCGGTACTTTCCAGGGCAAGAACAACCATACCTACACGCTCAATGCATCAATAGGTAACTGCAAGAATTCCGCCGAGGCACCCGAGGATAAAGTCATTGGACGAAACACCGGCGTTCATCAGCATTATAAATATATTGTAGACGGAACAACGTATACCGTAGCTTAAGATAACAGGGACATATTATATGGAAGACCTGACAGGCAATTCTTCAAAAACCACATTCTATGTTGAATCCTTCCCGGATAAGATAAAGCGCTTCGCATGGATCATTGTAGTCATAGCACTGATCATCGGCGCGGTCATCATCTGGTCGGGAATAGGTTCGGGTGCAAGAACCGCAATGGATCACGCCAAGGATGTACGCCTGGCTATGAAGATGGTCGCCATGGAATACTACGGCGGAAAGACATCGATATACAATCCGTCGGCCGAAAGCGGATTAACGGAAGAAGCTCTTGCCAAGATAAGAAACGTGGCTCCCGTAAACGGTGAGATCACACTCACGGGATGGGATGAAGAAAATAACATTCCTCTTTCATTCACCTACAGGGAAGGCCGGTATCTTGTCGAATACAGGGATATCGGATCCGGTGACGGAACATACGGAATGAACGGCGACTGGAGCGTGTACTACAACTTCAAGGTTCTCGAATATACAGCGGGGGATTAACCGAAAGACTATGGCTGAATACAGATACACGGCACAAAACGAAAAAGGAAAACAGATCAAAGGAAAGATTTCCGCATCCGACGAAAGAGAGATAAGGAAAAAGCTTCAGGACAAAAACCAGACGCTTCTCTATTACGAAGAGATAGCAAAAAAGGTTGCCCTCAAACCCCTCAAGAAATCACAGCTTTCAGATTTCTGCAGACAGATGGGTGAGCTCATAAAATCGGGTATATCCATACTCAGAGCTCTTGAGATCGAAGGTGCGGACGAGTCCATCACTCCCTATGAGAAGGACCTCTATATGAGACTTCGCGACAGGGTAGTACAGGGTGTGGCTCTTTCCACGGCGATGAGTGAACTATATCCCGCCTTTCCTCCTCTTCTCGTCAACATGTTCCGCGCAGCCGAAAGCTCCGGTAATCTTGACAGCACCGCGCTCAGACTTGCGGTTCAGTATCAGAAGGAAAACGAGCTCGAATCCGAAGCAAAGAGTGCACTGACTTATCCCAAGATCCTTGCGGGACTTATCGTTATTGTAGTAGGCGTCATATTCGGATTCATCATGCCGCAGTTTGAAGATCTCTTCAGTGAGATGCCCACGCTTCCGGCTCCGACAAAAATCCTTCTGGGTATCAGTGATATCGTCTCAAACTACTGGTATCTGCTCCTCGTATTTGCGGTGCTCATCTGGATATTCGGCGGCATCATTTCCAGGATCCCCGCAGTGAGACTTCAGGTAGACAAGTTCAAAGTAAAGGGACCTCTCGGCAAGCTTCAGAAGGTCATCTACTCCGCAAGGTTCGCACGCACGATGAGTTCACTGTACTCTGCGGGAATCCCCATTGACCAGTGCCTTGCGATAGGACGTCAGACGATCGGCAATACATATATAGAAAAGCAGTTTGGCGAAGTAATAAAAAGAGTTCAGGCCGGCGGTCTTCTGTCCGATGCACTCGAGGAGGTTGACGGATTTGTTTCCAAGCTTTCCTCTGTCGTAAGAGTCGGCGAAGAAACCGGTGCACTTGATTCGATGCTCGTAAGTGCGGCAGACAATCTCGACTTTGCATCCGAACAGGCTCTGAACCGAATGGTCAAGTACGTAGAGCCTGTAATGATAGTCATCATGGCTGTGATCGTAGGTTCCATCATGATCGGTGTCATACTTCCGATCTACCAGTCCTATTCAACCATCGGCGCAGGAATGTAAAAAACCGAAAAATAATATTGTGGGAGAGAGAACATGTCCATATCGGTATTTTTTTCAAACAGAAATATCCAGATCGTAGTGGGAAAAAGCAAAGGAAAGTCGATCTATATAGACCGGCTAATCGAAGCGCCCATGCCTGAGAATGCCATCCTTAACGGTGTCATCATCAATGAAGGCGGGGAAGCCATTACAAGAAAACTTAAGGAGATCTGGGAGGTCAATAAGCTGAAAGGAAATGTTGATCTGATAATCAACAGCCCCCAGTTTATTTCCAACCGCATATCCATGCCGGTGATCTCCAAAACGGGAAAAGCTACCGAATATATCGAGAAGCAGACAAACTCCGATGAATTCGGAAGATTTGAATCCCCCTTAAAGGGATGGTATCTTCTGAGCACCGACAAGAAAGCAGGCACCCAGCAGGTAGTCACCGAGGTTGCAGAGCGTAAGTTCATCGAAAACTACATCAAGATATTTGCGGATGCCGGCATCACGCTCGAGTCGGTCCATGACGGTGTAAGTCTTGCCATAGAAATGCTTTCCACATGCATAAAGGATTCTACCGCGATATATCTGATCCGCGATGCTCAGATGCTCGTCACGATCCTCTATGAAAACGGAAAGTATTATTACAATTCCACCAAGCGTCTTTTCCAGGAATCCGGAACTCCCGAATTTGCCGCAGAGATCAGGGGAAGCATTTCCGGCATCAGACAGTTTGCCTCTTCCAAGCATCTTTCATCCGCGATAACCGATGTATACTTCGGAGGAATGACTCCGGATGAAGTCGGAACCCTTCAGTCATATCTTGCCGAATCCGAGCCTGACATAACGGTTCACGGCACTGTGGCTCCTTCACACATTCATTTCAAAAAATGGAGTGACAGACTCACCTCGTTCATATATCCCATATCCGGTCTTATGGTTCCTCAGACCGGTTTTTCCGTTCTCAAAGCCGTAAAGCAGAACGATGAATCATTTGCAAGAAAAGTAGAGATAGCCAAAAAATCCGTTCCCGTTCTGATCCTGGTCGGAGTACTGGTTGTCATTACCGCATTTATGGCTGCAGTGAAAGTGAGTACTTCCCACAGACTCCGTCAGATAGAGGAATACAACCAGCGCATCGATGTCATGCAGTCTTCAATGGAATATGATGCACAGATACTCCTTGCGGCATCCCTCGGAGAACAGCAGGGCGGAAACGATCTTCTCCGCGAATACATCGACTCATATCCCGTTCCGGATTCATCGATCAACAAACAGATACAATCCGCGGCGGATAAGTACAATGTCAAGGTCGAGTTCAATTCGTACGATTCCGGCAGCGGCATATTCTCTATAACAGCTTCTTCGCCCGTCGTAGAAAACATCAACAGATTCATAGCCGACCTGATGGATATGGACATTTTCGAAGATGTTGATTATACCGGTTATTCATGGAACGATTCCGATGAAACCTGGTCCATCAAAGTGATCTGCTCTCTCAGCGGTCAGACAGCAAAGGAGGAGAAATAACTCATGAATCTCAATTCAACGCTCACAGAAAGAGATAAAAAGCTTCTCAATATGCTGGTCATTATCGTCATCATCTTTATTTTCGGATGGTGCCTTATAAGACCTCTGTACAAAAAGACCGTCGAAGACCAGGAAAAGATAGTTATGGCATCCTCTATCCGGGCTGCCAACGAGACCAAGGTCATCGGTCTGTCATCCGCCAAAAACCTGACGGATAAATTAGCTCAGGATCTTTCGGATTCAACATCCGCTTACTATGACTATATGGACAGCTCCGAGATAGATAAGCTTGTGACATCATATATCCTCAGAAAAGGTCTCAGGGCAAGAGACCTTACGATCACCATGCCTGACGGATATGTTTCCGAAGTGCCGTATCTGTATTCCGGAATAACAACCTATTCCGGAAGTGCTTATGCAGAAGCAGCCGAAACCGTCGATGTGACCACTGCCGAAAGCAAGGATGATGAAAAAGAAGAAAAGATCAAGAGCTCGGCTTATTACAGGGATGCCGCTCTGAGCATGGTCACGGGATATGATCCGCAGAATATCACGATCGTTGCTACACCGATGGAAAGTTATGCATCAGGTGAATCATCCGCTGTTACAACAGACAGTTCGGGAATCCTCTGTGTGCAGCTCTCCATCGTAGTTGAAGGAGATCCTAAGACCGAACAGGCGATCATCGATGAGCTCACACACAATCCTTCATTGCGAGTTACCGGATTCAACTGGATAAAGCTAGACCCGGTAACTTACGTACTTGACGACGGTTCCATAGTCGTTGTCGAAAGCGAACTCAACCAGTTGCAGCTCTCGATAAATCTGTATATGAAAGATAAGACCGAATAATTCATCCGATCATAACTAAGGCAAGGGAGAATATAAAATGGAAGCCTCTTCAACAAAAATCAGAATAGGTGACCTTATGGTCGCAGCCGGATACATCGATCAGGCCCAGCTGGCAGATGCACTCCAGGCTCAGAAGGAATCCAAGAAAAGACTCGGTGAGATACTCGTAGAGAAGGGATATGTTACTGAGACTCAGATGCTCTACACCCTCGGAAGCCGCATGGGCCTCGAGGTCGTGGATCTTTCCACATATCCCGTGGACAGCAACGCTGTAAAGATGATCCCCAGCCAGATGGCTTCAAGCTATCTGATGCTTCCCGTTGGATTCAGGGAAGGCACACTGATCGTTGCGGTCAACGATCCTCTCGATTTCATTAATATAGAGGACGTAAGACAGACCAGCGGTATGAATGTTGAGACTGTTCTTGCCGAACGTGCCGCGATCCAAAATGCGATCAATTACTATTATGCCGAGGTCCAGACCAAGAAAGCGGCACAGTCCGCCAATGAGTCCGCGGTATCATCCGAGATCCGTGAGATGATCATCGATGCCGGAGCAGGTGCGGATGATGCTCCCATCATCAACCTCGTAAACTCCCTTATGGACAAGGCTTATCAGGATAACGCTTCAGACGTACATATCGAACCCTTCGAAAAGGAGATCCATGTACGTCTCCGTATGGATGGTGCACTGATCGATTACATGACCCTTCAGAAAAATGTGCAGGGTTCCCTCATCGCACGTATCAAGATCATGTCGGAGCTTGATATAGCAGAAAAGAGAGTCCCCCAGGACGGTCACTTCAGGATCAAGATAAGAGATCAGATTGTAAACGTGCGTGTATCCGTGATCCCCACCGTCTTCGGTGAGAAGGTGGTAATGAGACTGCTTGCCGGTAATTCGCAGATAGACCATGCGGAAACCTTCGGCATGGAGCAGGACAATTACGAAAAGGTTGTCCGCATGCTCAAGTCCCCCAACGGTCTCGTATATATCACAGGACCTACAGGTTCCGGTAAGACCACCACGCTTTATATGCTCCTTTCTTCCCTGTCCGACAGACAGGTCAATATCGCGACCATTGAAGACCCCGTTGAGAAAAACCTTAACCGTCTCAATCAGACACAGGTACATCCGACTGCGGGACTTACATTCGATGTAGGATTAAGAGCACTCTTAAGACAGGATCCCGATATCATAATGGTCGGTGAGACGCGTGACTCTGAGACAGCTTCCATCTCACTCAGAGCGGCTATTACCGGTCACCTCGTTCTTTCCACACTCCATACCAATGATGCGGTCTCCACGATAATAAGACTCATAGATATGGGTGCCGAGCCCTATCTCCTTTCATCCGCCCTTGTCGGTTCCGTTGCACAGAGACTGATGAGAAAGGTATGTCCTCACTGCAGCCGTGTTACCGGACTCGACGAATACCAGAGAGCTTTCGCGGGAAGGGATATGCCTAATGCCAGAAGCGCCGTAGGATGCGCAAAGTGCCACGGAACGGGATACAGCGGAAGAATTGCCGTACACGAGGTTCTCTACGTTGACAGGGGCGTAAGGAAGCTTATATCCGAGGGTGCCAACGCCGACGAGATCAAGAAATATGCGATCGAAAATCAGGGAATGAAGACCCTTAAGCAGGCGGGACTTGAACTTGTCGAAAAAGGGATCACAACGATGGACGAACTCGAAAAGATAGCATATAATGAATAACAAGCGGTTTCCAAAAAAAGATTAAGTTTCGGAACCTTTCGTCCGATATATTAATCAGTTGAAGGAAAACACCGTGTTTCAAGGAGGGAAAAAACATGAAAAAGAATAACAAAGGCTTCACACTTGTAGAACTCATCGTCGTTCTCGTAATTCTTGCAATCCTTGCAGCGATCCTTGTACCCACGCTCCTCGGATACATTGACAGAGCAAGATCGGAGAAGGACTTCTCAACCGCACAGACCGTAAGGGTAGCTGCACAGGCTGCTATCGACCAGGCATACGGCGAAGGTAAATTCGCTAACGGCGATCCTGCACCTACCGGAAAAACTATCTCCATAGACGGAACCCCGGCAAATACCGTAGCTATGACCGGAACCATCGCCGGTGCTACTGCTGATGCTACCTCAACCGATGCATCCAAGAAATATGTCAAGATGACTTACACTCTTTCAGGTGTTGACTCCGCCAAGGTTACCGCCTATAGCTTCAGTTACACAAACGGAATCATTACCAACGGTACCGTTACCATCAGCGGACACACCTATACTCTTGCAACAGACGGCACCTGGTCAGCAGCATAAGCGATTTATTATACGGATAACTAAATGATCAAGCACCGCAGGTCAAATGACCTGCGGTGCTTTTATAATGTATGAGAGCTGCCCGTTCCGGCGGACAGCTCTCATTGTATTACGTAATATTGATCTTACAGAATAACGTTACCCTGTGATTCCGGAACAATTCCACGGTCCTTGTCCTTCCTGTAAAGCAGGAAGTAGGATCCGAAGAATATCAGTACACCGGTAACTGTGATAATTGCTTCAATCTGGATATCCGACAGGGAGATGACATTTGCCATTGCAAGTCCCAGCACTCCGTCCAATGCGGTGTGGAGCAGTATCGCAAGGGGATAGAGCCAGAATGTCTTTTTATCCTTGCATGCATAGAATACCATGATCGAAGCTCCGGTATGGAACAGGACCGCAAATATCCTTTCCCAGACAGCCAGAAAGATTGTAAACGCGGAATATGCGGCCATCTGTGCGGGAAGTTCAAGATATGCTCCGACCTGGTCCGGCGCGACAGCTTCAAGCTGTTCAATGATGGTACCGAATGTGCCGGAATTGATCATGATGGCATAAATGATATAGTTGAGATAATTGAGCGAGAGAATAAACAATACTTCAAATCCGCCGTGTCCGAGTCCGTAGGAGATAGATGTCTCACGGTTCTTTCTCTTTTTCAGGACGGTCTTAAAAGCAACAAATCTGCCGGTCTCTTCAAACAGTCCGGGGAAAAATCCCACCAGAAATGCCCACAGGACAGGTCTTGCATTTATGAACTGTGAAGCGGCATGTTCCTTAAGTCCCATGGCAGTCGGAAAGATCAGCACATTCTGAATGGGCTTTTCAAGTACGATCGCAAACAGGAAAAATGCTGCGGCACCTACAAGTATCGTCGTGAACTTCTCTTTCTTTTTAACGCACCATACGATCCAGAGCACTATGGGTGCGACGACGAAAATAACCATGGCTGCAACCATCATGGCTATTACGCCGGTTCCTATCTTCGGAAAATCATACATATCTCATTCCTCCTTTTTGAGGTGAATCAATTACCTGATATCAATTTGATATCATATTTACATCATACTTGTCAAGTCCTCCGGGAGCGAAAAAACCGAAGAAAAAATCAAATAATAACATTTGCTTTGCGTTGACGCCACATTTAGACAAATGTATTATTATTACGGTGTTAAAAACACAATATATGGTATTTCGCATACAGGAGGAGTTTATGGCAGATTCTAAGAAAGAAGTCCTCGGCGAACAGGGCATCTATGATGCAAAAACCCTGGGCACCCCGAAAACGCTAGTGCTCGGACTTCAGCACATGTTCGCAATGTTCGGTTCCACAGTTCTTGTTCCCATCATCACCGGCCTCAGCGTTTCCGCTACTCTCTTATTCGCCGGTCTCGGTACTCTTTTATTCCATCTCATCACCAAGAGAAAAGTTCCCGCATTCCTCGGTTCATCATTTGCATTCCTTGCAGGATACGGTGCCATCTCGGGCCTTATGCTGGCAAGAGAACAGTATGCTACCGAAGATGCACTGATGGCAGCACAGGCAGGCGGAAAGCTTTATGCCGCATCCCAGCTTCTTCCCTATGCGTGCTTTGGCGTTGCGCTCGCAGGACTTCTCTACCTGGTACTTGCTCTTCTGTTCAAGGTATTCGGCGCAATGCGCGTTATGAAGTTCTTCCCTCCCATAGTCACAGGCCCCATCATCATGGCTATCGGACTTATCCTTTCCCAGTCGGCCATCAACAGCTGCGCCAGCAACTGGCCCATAGCTCTCGTGGCTATACTTGCCATAATCATCTGCAATATCTGGGGTAAAGGAATGGTCAAGATCCTTCCCATCCTAATCGGTGTTGTTGCGTCCTATCTTGTTGCCGCAGTAACCGGTAATGTAGATTTCTCAGGTGTTGCAGCAGCTCCCTGGGTAGGTCTTCCCATTAAATTCCAGGATACAGTATTTGCACTCTTCAGTTCTTCAAGAGATGCCGGCACACTCTTCCTTCACACGATCGTCACTAATGCAGACGGAGAAAAAGAAGTCATCATCTCTTCCATGACCAAGGGCGGTCTTCTTGTTACCGCTGCCATCACCATCGTTCCCATCGCCATCGCTACCATGATGGAGCACATCGGTGATATCTCCGCCATCTCTTCAACCGTTAACCGCAACTTCATCAAGGATCCCGGACTTCACAGAACCCTTACCGGTGACGGACTTGCAACCGCAGTTGCTTCACTCTTCGGCGCACCCGCCAACACCACATACGGTGAGAACACCGGCGTTCTTTCACTTACCAAGGTATTCGATCCCTTCGTAATAAGACTTGCAGCGGTATTCGCGATCCTTATGTCCTTCTGTCCCAAGTTCTCCGCCATCATCGAGGCAATGCCCTCCGCAACAGTCGGCGGTATCTCACTTGTCCTATACGGTATGATCTCCGCAGTCGGTGTCAGGAACGTGGTCGAAACACAGGTTGATTTCTCCAAGAGCAGAAACGTCATCATAGCAGCACTCATCCTCGTTCTCTCCATCGGAATCAATTTCTCGGCAGCAAAATCAATCGCATTCAGCATCGGAAGCGCCAACTTCGCTCTTTCTGGTCTTGCTGTAGGATCCCTCGTAGGTATCATCCTCAACGCGATACTTCCCGGCAAGGACTTTAATTTCAATGAAGACGCAGGATCTGAGACAGGCGCGGATCTTTCGGGAATAAGCGAAAAGGAATTAAAGGAAGATGCCGATAAGAAAGCATCCAAGGAAAAAAAGAAGTGATCATAAGATAAACACATCAGGCCATGTGTAAAAGATCAAAAGAAGGGACGGTACCGTTATCGGTACCGTCCCTTTAATATATCCTGTTTTCAATTGCCTTTTGTCTGCACGGAGCGTTTATAGCGAATCTCCTGCAGGTGCGGCATCATCCCTCGAGAAGCTCGTCGATATTGGACTTATCCGCAACAGAAGATCTGCATCCGATGGTCTCTGCAGCAAAAGGAGTTCCCTCTACGATGTGGTTGTACATAAGAACGATGGGATCGTGGCCCTGTCCGAAGGAGTCCTGACTGATGATTGTTCCGATGACGCCGTTTCTTATGTAAGGGAAAAGAGCGGGGTTAAGGTCGAATCCGACAACCTTGGTCTTGCCGGAGCGTCCCGCATCAACAACAGCCTTTGCGGCATCCTCGGGGAATCCGTTTGTAAGGAAGAGTGCCTGGATGGAGCTGTCCTTCTGGAGGAGGGCTTTGGTCTTCTTGTAAACATCATCGCCCATATCCTCAACACTGACTTCACCGGCGATCTTGATCGACTTGTATCCGGCCATAGCATCGACAAAGCCTTTTCTTCTCTCTACATTACCGATGACCGTCTTGCTTCCCATAAGGATTCCGACATTACCTGCCTTGCCTATGAGCTCGGCAGCAGCCCTTGCAGCCTGCTCGCCCTGTGCAACACCATCGGACTTAAGGCATGCGAGTCTGAGCTTGGGATTTGCACAGTCGCAGTTGAAGGTCATGAGCTTAACGCCCTTCTGTCTCGCCTGTTCAAGAGCATCCGCAACACCGCCCAGGAATCCGGGATAAATGATCGCATCGTACTTTTCTTCAACAAGGTTTCTGATGGTCTGTCTGTTCTTCTCGTCATCATCTCCCTCTGCGGGGATAATGGGAATGAATTTAACCTTCGCATTGTATCCGGCAAGCTCTGTAGCCGCATATCCGGCACCGCGCTTTACGCCGTACCAGAAATCATTGTCATACATACTGAGCATTGCAATCTTGATCTGTCTTCCCGATTTATTGCGCACAGGAATGACACCGGTGTCAAATTTTCTGAGAAGCTTCTGAATACCGGAAAGCATACCGTTAAGTGCGTTGGTATTTTCTCCGATCTGAATAGCCTGTGCGGTAACCTCCTGAGATACGCCCGCGATTTCGGTGGTCTTGTCGTTGATATCCCTTGCGGTCTCAAACAGATCGTTTGCGATATCCTTTGAGTGGTTGAAATTATCCTCCATAACGGAGAACTTATCGTTGATATCGGTGATCTTCGTCTGGATATTCGTCGAATTGGAATTGATGGTCCTGAACGAAGAGTTGACCACTTCGAAAGCAGCCTTACTGTTATTGTATGTATCGGTGCACTTTGCGATGCTGTCTACAACGCCTGTGCTGCTTTCCATGATCTCGCTTAAGATGGCGCTGATCCTGTCCATGCCTTCCTTGGTCTGTTCGGACATGTCGGTCATCTCACCCGCAACAACCGCGAAGCCTCTTCCGGAATCACCGGCTCTGGCTGCCTCGATGGATGCGTTGAACGAAAGGAGCTTAAGCTGTGTGCTTATATCGATGATGAAGTCACCGACTTCATAAACCTTCTGGAGCTGTTCGTTGAATTTGGTGAGAGTATCGTTGATCGCGTTCAGGTCAGCCGAAACGATATCCATCTCCTTATTGTAGCCTTCAAGGCTTTCGATGCCCTCGTCACTGATCTTCGCAGTTTCCTTGAGCATATCGGTGATCTCATCCATCGAAGCTGCGATAGCTTCAAGCTGAACGGAATTGGACTCGGTAACGGAGATATTGTCCTGCACCATCTCGAGCTGCTGTCCGGTCCTCTCCTCAACCTCTATGGTATTCTCCGCAATGTGCTCGGTTCCTGCCTTGTTGGCTTCCATATTGCCGGTGAGCTTTTCGATAGCATCGGCAAGAACGACCGTATTCTGCTTGGTCGACTCAACGAACGTAAGAAGATTTG
>JAEEGJ010005222.1_pt1 | contig 41557 bp, 39 predicted proteins | sample 8958761 | NCBI WGS metagenome assembly JAEEGJ01 (sample SAMN16246546, study PRJNA631951) | gut metagenome | biome: gut microbiome; feature: rumen; material: RS-attached | host: Bos | place: Iran: Karaj | collected 2018-10 | reverse complement strand
GCGAGACCATGTATATCGTGCCGGGAAGAAATATCACGACGGTGGGTCTGTATCGTGACATCAAGAAATGGCCGAAACGCGACAAGCGTGCCCCGTCGTGCCGCAAGAGCGTCATCAACTTCGACTGGCTGTCGCCGTTCACCGTTGGCGAAATCGTGCAGGGCAAGAAGATTCTGGAGGCGCTGCGTCAGGCTGGTGGCGACAACGTGTCGTCGTATAACTACCACGAATACATCATCAACGCCTCGTCGTTGCGCAAGGGCATCAAATACTACGACATCGCCCTGCGCATCTATATGGGTGCCGTGCTGAAGCGTGCACAGAAGGAGGGCTTCTTCGGAATGCCGAAGTCGGACACGGGCAAAGGCCGCTGGACTGACCTCAGCGGACTACTGATGCCTGAGAGCGAGGAGCGCCGGCTGGTGGACGACATCAAGAACGGCACCATCGACAGCATCCAGCAGGTGCTCGACCGCTTCGAGGACATCAACAACCACTATCGCGACTACCGCTGGGCGTGGTCGTACCAGCTGATACTCGACTACTACCATCTGGAGAGCCTCGACGAGGCCGCCTGTGAGCGTATCCGTGAGGACTATGTCCGTGCACGCCGTGCGTGGATTGCCGAGATCCGCAAGGATGCCGAGAAGGAATTCTCCATGGGCGACGTCGAGCAGGAGGTGTTTGACGATTTCCTCTCGAAGCTCGACCACGAAATAGACTACGAAAACTGAATAGCTTACGACAACGAATTTAACGAATTATACAAATTAGCTAGATGAAACTGAAACTGCTTTTAGGAATTGCTTTGGTCGGACTCGGGATGAGTTCGTGCAGCAAGTACAAGTATGAAGAGGTGAAGGGCGACCTCACGAAGACGCGTATCTATACGCTGGACAACGGTCTGAAGGTTTACCTCAGTGTAAACAAGGAACAACCTCGTATACAGACGTTTATCGCCGTGCGAACGGGTTCTAAAAATGACCCTGCAGAGACCACGGGACTGGCCCATTATCTGGAACACCTGATGTTCAAGGGCACGGATAAGTTTGGCGTCACAGACCCTGAGAAGGAGGCACCGTTGCTGGCCGACATCGAGCAGCGCTACGAGAAGTACCGCCTGATGACCGACCCCGAGGAGCGCCGCCAAGCCTACCACGAGATTGACAGCGTCAGTCAGGTGGCTGCCCAGTACAACATTCCCAACGAGTACGACAAGCTGATGGCCGCCATCGGCTCAGAGGGCTCGAACGCCTATACGTCGAACGACGTGACGTGCTACACGGAGGACATCCCGTCGAACGAGGTGGAGAACTGGGCGAAGATCCAGTCCGACCGTTTCATGAACATGGTCATCCGTGGCTTCCACACCGAGCTGGAAGCCGTCTACGAGGAGTACAACATCAGCTTGACGAGCGACACACGCAAGCTCTACGAGTCGCTCTGTGCCAAGCTGTTCCCCACGCACCCCTACGGCACGCAGACCACCCTCGGCACGCAGGAGCACCTGAAGAACCCCTCGATCACGAATATCAAGAACTATTTCACCAAGTGGTACGTCCCCAATAACGTTGCCATCTGTATGTCGGGCGACTTCGACCCTGACGAGGTGGTGGCCACCATCGACAAGTACTTCGGACAGTGGCAGCCGGGCGACGACGTCACACAGCCGGCGTTCCCCGAGCAGCCCGTGATGACGGCACCCCAGGACACCACCGTCATAGGCCCCGAGGCCGAGCAGCTGTGGATGGGCTGGCGCTTCGACCGTGCCGCCTCGCTGCAGGCAGACACACTGCAGGTCATCGAGAATATGCTGAGCAACGGTACCGCCGGACTCATCGACCTCGACATCAACCAGCAGATGAAGATGCTCGAGGCGTGGGGCGGGGCAGAGACGATGATGGACTACTCGCTGTTCATCCTCGGCGGCACGCCCAAGGACGGCCAGACGCTCGACGAGGTGCGCCAGCTGCTGCTCGACGAGATAGGGAAGCTGAAGAAGGGTGACTTCTCCGACGACCTCCTGCCCTCTGTCGTCAACAACATGAAGCTGAAGTACTACAAAGCCATCGAGGAGAACCGCTCGCGTGCCGATCTGTTCGTCGACGCCTTCATCAACGGTACACCGTGGGAGCAGCAGGCACAGCGTCTGGACCGTATTGCTGCCATCACGAAGGAGCAGGTCGTCGCCTTTGCCAATCAGCACTTCACCGACGGCTATGCCGCCGTCTACAAGCGTCAGGGCATGGACTTGAACCAGAAGAAGATTGACAAGCCCGCCATCACACCTATCGCCGCCAACCGCGACAACGTCAGCCAGTTTGTGAAGGACATCCAGGCTGCCGAGGTGAAGCCCATCGAGCCGAAGTTTGTCGACTTCGACAAGGAGCTGACACAGGGTAAGGTGGAGGGTACACCGCTGTCCTACGCCTATGTGAAGAATACGGAGAACGGCCGTTTCCAGCTGTCGTTCCGCTATGAGTTCGGCAAGCAGGCCGACGTCCGCTATGACTACGCTGCCGACTATCTGGACTACTTAGGCACCGACAAGCTGACGCCCCAACAGGTGAAGCAGCAGTTCTACAAGCTGGCCTGCGAATTTAATATCAATGTGGGCGAACGTGTCATCAATGTCACGTTGAGTGGTCTGGGCGAGAATATGGCCGAGGCACTGGCGCTGCTCGAAAACCTGCTCCAGAATGCCAAGGTCGACCAGGAGGCCTATGATATGTATGTCGCTCTGCTTGACAAGGCCCGTGCCGACGCCAAACTCGACCAGCGCACCTGCTTTGACTGCCTGTTCAACTACGGCGTCTATGGGCAGTACAACTCAAAGCGCAATCTGCTGACCACCGCCCAGCTGCGCCAGACGAATCCGCAGGAGCTGCTCGACCTGCTGAAGAACCTCAGCCAGTATGAGCACACCTTATTATATTATGGACCGATGGACGAGGAAGACCTGGAGGAGTCTCTCAGCTCTCATCTCTCATCTCTCACCGCTGAACTGAAGCCCGTGCCGCAGAACAAGAACTACGTCACGCAGCCTACGCCGGAGAGCGAGATTCTGATAGCCCCTTACGACGCCAAGAATATCTATATGCGTATGTACCATAACGAACAGCGCCCGTGGAATGTCGACGAGGTTGCCGTCCAGGCACTGTTCAATGAGTACTTCGGTGGTGGTATGAACACCGTGGTGTTCCAGGAGATGCGCGAGACTCGCGGTCTGGCCTATAATGCCTGGGCCATGTACCGCCGTCCCGGCTATAAGGACCAGACGGAGGACTTCTTTACACACATCATCACCCAGAACGACAAGATGATGGATTGCGTCAGTCACTTCCACACTATCCTCGACACTATCCCGCAGAGCGATGCCTCGTTCCAGATTGCCAAGGAGGCCCTGACGAAACAGCTGGCCAGCCTGCGCACCACGAAGTTCGGGCTCATCAATGCCTGGATCAACGCCCGCGACTTGGGCATCGACTACGACCTGAACGAGAAAATCTATGCCGCCCTGCCCGGCCTGACGATGAAGGACATCGTCGACTTCGAGCAGCAGCAGATAGCCCGCAAGCCCTACCGCTATATCATCCTCGGCAACGAGCGCGAACTCGATATGGCTGCCCTGCAGAAGTACGGCCCTGTAAAGCGCATTTCGACAGCTGAGATTTTTGGATACTGATATTATGGAGACAGGGAGTTCAGGGAGTTCAAGGAGTTCAGGACAATAGTTTAAGGTTTGAGCATATGCCATACTCTTTTGAAAGTGTAATAGCTTGGCAAAAAGCACATGCATTTGTACTTGCTGTGTACCGGATAACAAAGCATTATCCGATAGACGAGCAGTATGGCTTGACTTCTCAATTCAGACGTGCTTCAGTTTCCATTGAGGCTAATATTGCTGAAGGATATAAGAAACTTAGTAAAGCTGATAAATTGCGCTTTATGAATATTTCTCAAGGCAGTATGGAGGAATGCAGGGACTATATCATACTTTCAAGAGATCTCCAATATATTAATTCCGACGAGTTCTCTGAGTTACATGACAAATTGGAAGATGCGAGCAGAATGTTGTATTTGTACATTAATGGAATAATAAACAATAAAGGAATAAAAAATAAATAAGTTTAAGGAGATAGGGATTTCCGGGTCTTGAACTCCTTGAACTCCCTGTCTCCTTGTCTCCCTTTAAAAAACAAGATTATGGCAAACGTAGTAGATTTCAAGTACGCCCCGATGTTTCAGTTGGGCGAAGACAAGACCGAGTACAGACTGCTGTCGAAGGAAGGCGTGACCACCGCCGAGTTTGAGGGCAAGGAAATCATTAAGGTGTCGAAGGAGGCACTGACGCTGCTGGCTCAGCAGGCCTTCCACGACGTGGAGTTCATGCTGCGCCGTGAGCACAACCTGCAGGTGGCTGCCATCCTTAGCGACCCCGAGGCTTCGGAGAACGACAAGTATGTGGCCCTGCAGTTCCTGCGCAATGCCGAGGTGGCAGCTCGTGGCATCCTGCCCTTCTGTCAGGACACCGGCACCGCCATCATCCACGGCGAGAAGGGTCAGCAGGTATGGACGGGCTTCGAGGACGAGGAGGCTCTCTCGCTCGGTGTCTATAACACCTTCACCCAGGACAACCTGCGTTACTCGCAGAATGCCCCGCTGACAATGTACGACGAGGTGAACACCCGCTGCAACCTGCCCGCGCAGATTGACATTGAGGCCACCGAGGGCGCTGAATACCGCTTCGTGATGGTGGCCAAGGGTGGCGGTTCGGCCAACAAGACCTACTTCTACCCCATGACCAAGGCCACCATCCAGAACGAGGGCACGCTCATTCCGTTCCTCGTCGAGAAGATGAAGAGCCTCGGCACGGCTGCCTGTCCGCCGTATCATATCGCCTTTGTCATTGGCGGTACTTCGGCTTAGAAGAACCTGCTGACGGTGAAGCTCGCCTCGATTAAGTACTACGACTCGCTGCCCACGACAGGCGACGAGACTGGCCGCGCCTTCCGCGACGTCGACCTCGAGCAGAAGCTGCTCGTCGAGGCCCAGAAGATAGGTCTCGGAGCACAGTTCGGTGGTAAGCATCTGGCTCACGACATCCGCGTCATCCGTCTGCCGCGTCACGGTGCCTCCTGCCCCATCGGCATGGGCGTCAGCTGCTCTGCCGACCGTAACATCAAGGCAAAGATTAATAAGGAAGGTATCTGGCTCGAGAAGATGGACAGTAATCCTTCAGAGTTGATTCCTGCTGAGTATGCCAAGGCTGGCGAGGGACAGAACACCATTGAGATTGACCTGAACGAGGGCATTGACGCCGTCCGCAAGGAACTGTCGAAGTACCCCGTCTCTACCCGTGTCAACCTGAAGGGCACCATCATCGTGGCCCGCGACATTGCCCACGCTAAGCTGAAGGCCCGCATCGATGCCGGTGAGCCGATGCCCGACTACTTCAAGAAATATCCCGTGCTCTATGCCGGACCCGCCAAGACGCCGGAGGGCTATCCCTGCGGTTCGATGGGACCGACGACGGCCAACCGTATGGACCCCTACGTCGATGAGTTCCAGTCGCTGGGAGCTTCGCTCGTGATGATTGCCAAGGGCAACCGCTCGCAGGTCGTCACCGATGCCTGCCAGAAACACGGCGGCTTCTACCTCGGAAGCATCGGCGGTGTGGCTGCCGTCCTGAGCCAGTCGAGCATCAAGTCAATTGAGTGCGTCGAGTATCCCGAACTCGGCATGGAGGCTATCTGGAAGATTGACGTGGTCGACTTCCCCGCCTTCATCCTCGTCGACGACAAGGGCAACGACTTCTTCAAGCAGCTCAAGCCCTGGCCTGTCTGTGTGAAGTAACAATCCTATCAGCAAAATCTTACGGGGACTCCATCATAAGAGTTCCCGTTTTTGTGTTTCTTAGATTCGGGTTGAAAGCAAAAAAAAGATAACTGTTTTGGTGTTTTCGGCGAAAAGTTGTAATTTTGCACCGTCGTATGTCTTTTTGGCAATGACGTTTCAGAAAATACAGCGAGAATGTGTATGAGAAAACAAAACAAAATATGGTCTGTCAGGCTGGCTGAGGTCCTTGTTGCCCTCTGTTGCGCCCTGCTCGTCCCGGTGGTGGCTCAGGCCCAGGATTTAAGATTGTTTCATGGCGACTGTACGCCCGACCTGGCAGATGGCGGTCAGACTCGCGGCGTTCGCCGCGGACTGCCTAAGGTTCGTAAGGACTGGGATGCCTCGAGGGTCTACAAGCAGATGGTCGTACTGGTGTCGTTCCGCGATGTGGACTTTCAGATGGAGAACCCGAATAAGACATACAACTCCGTCTTCAACGAGAGTGGTTATAACAAACGGAACGGTGTGGGCTGTGTGGCCGACTACTTCCGCGACCAGTCAGGCGGCCGCTTCAATATGGAGTTCGATGTCTTTGGACCTATTAAACTTGATACGTTGGCCAATCCTTACACTGCTCCGACAGAAAAGACTAGAAACTACGGCAAAGACCAGTTCCGCAATGCGATGCTTGAGCTGCTGAAGCAGAACCCGGAACATGACTTCAAACAGTACGACTGGGATGGCAACGGAAGTGTAGACCAGGTTATTTGCGTGTATGCCGGTCTTTGTGGCAATCAGGGCCAAGGAAGCTATGGCCATATCTGGCCGAACACTGGCTCCTTCACCACAGTGACAGCTCCCGACGGAACCAAGATAGCCAACTTCTCTGCCAGTGGCGAGTTGTGGAAGAACAATCTTGGCAGCTGTGGTATTGGCACCATCTGCCACGAGTTTAGCCACAGTTTAGGTCTGCCCGATATCTATCCGACCACCAATGACGCCGGCTACTCTGTTGTCGACGAGTGGGACTTGATGGATGGCGGCAACTTCACCAACTATGGCTGGTGCCCCCCCGACTATTCACCGTTAGAAAAGATGCTCTTCGGCTGGTTGACGCCTGTTGAACTGACGGAGCCGACCACTATCAAGAATATGAAGACTCTTGCCGACGGCGGCGATGTGTACATCATCAAGAAGACCGATGCCAACTATTATCTCTTGGAGAACCGCCAGTGGCAGGGCTGGAGTCTTGGTGTGCCGGGCCGAGGACTGGTTATCTATCATGTGGACTATCTGGAGTCGAAGTGGTCGTCGAATTCGGTCAACAATGTGAAGGGCGCTTACCGTTACGAACTGGTCCATGCCGACGGTCTCGACTACGATGCTTGGGATAACTTGTTGGAACTGCGTGACGCTAAGACGAAGTATATCAACAAGACACGAATGAACTGTCTCTACCTGAGTACCAGCCCCTTCCCGTGGACCACAGATTCCACGGCAACGGTCGACCAGGCCCTGACTGATACAGAGACACCTATCACCAACATCAGAATGACTGATGACGGCCTTGTCTCGTTCGACTTCCGTGGTGGCGACCAGTCGGGAATCACTCCGGCTGTTGTCCCCTCTCAGCGGTCGTACTACGACCTGATGGGTCGCCGTGTCACTGGCCGTCCGGGAAAGGGCATCTATATCGTTGAAGGAAAGAAAGTAATCATACAATAACAACAACAAACCAACAAAGCTTATGCGCGTAATTATTGAACCCAATTATGATTTGATGTCCCAATGGGCAGCCAATCATGTCATCGAGCGTATCAACGCCGCAAAACCAACACCCGAGAAGCCCTTTGTACTTGGTCTGCCCACCGGCTCTTCGCCCATTGGTATGTACCGTGCCCTGGTCAAGGCCTGCCAGGCCGGAAAGGTGTCGTTCAAGAACGTTGTCACTTTCAATATGGACGAGTATGTCGGCCTGCCCGTCGACCATCCTGAGAGCTATCACAGCTTCATGTTCAGCAACTTGTTCAACCACATCGACTGTCCCCGTGAGAACATCCATATCCTTAACGGCAATGCCCCCGACCTCGATGCCGAGTGTGCCGCCTACGAGAAGGAGATTGAGAAGTTCGGCGGCATCGACCTCTTCCTTGGCGGCATCGGTCCCGACGGTCATATCGCCTTCAACGAGCCCGGCTCTTCGCTGAGCAGCCGCACCCGTCAGAAGACCCTGACCACCGACACCATCATTGCCAACTCGCGCTTCTTCGACAACGATATCAACAAGGTGCCCAAGACGGCGCTAACCGTCGGCGTAGGCACCGTGATGGCTGCCCGCGAGGTGATGATTCTGGTCAATGGGCATGCCAAGTGCCGCGCCCTTCAGGCCGCCATCGAGGGCAGTGTCAACCACATGTGGACCATCTCAGCCTTGCAGATGCATCAGCATGGTATTATCGTGGCCGACGAGGCCGCCTGCGACGAGCTGAAGGTAGGCACCTACCGCTATTTCAAGGATATTGAACGTAATAACCTTTTGTAAAGTTAAAAAAGGGAAAAAAGCCGCCCAGTGCGGCTTTTTCCTTTTTTTATTTAGGACAATTCAGAATTATTTCGTACCTTTGTACCCTGAAATTCGAAAAAGAGCATGCTCAAGACCCTCTTTTCCGTAAGTATTTGTATTGACAGATAACTAACGTGCTGGAAACCAGTGGTTTCTGCTTTGTCGTTAGGAAGAGAGGTTGTGTTGAATTCTAACATAAAACTATCAATAGATGAAGCATTTTAGAACTTTACTGTTGCTATTGTTGTTCCTGCCTATGGCCGCTTTCGCCCAGTCGATGAGCGACAATCAGGTGATGGAGTTGATCAAGCGCGAGACTGCTGCCGGCTCTTCGCGGTCGCAGATTGTCACCAAACTTGTGCAGCGTGGTGTCAATATCGACCAGATACGCCGTGTCCGTGCCAAGTACGAGAAGCAGATTCGCAGCCGTGGACTCAGTGGTGTTGCCGATGAGGCAACCAGCGAGCTGAACTCTCGTATGCGTACCAACAACTCAGAAATCGCCGATGAAATCACGTCGGGCAAGTCTGGCACCAGGACCCAGCTAAACGATGATGCCGACCTCAGATACGAAGAGACCCTTCAGGAAGGGACCATGGACGAGTCGGTCGATGCCTTTGACACCAAGAAAGTGTTTGGTCACGACATCTTCAACAACAAGCTGCTGTCGTTCGAGCCCAACATGAACATTGCCACGCCGCAGGACTATGTCCTCGGTCCTGGCGACCAGTTGGTCATCGATGTCTATGGTGCTTCGCAGAAGTCGTTCCAGCTGACGGTTTCGCCCGAGGGAACGGTGACGGTCCCTGACTATGGCCCCATCACCGTATCGGGTATGACGGTGGCTGCTGCTAACAGCCGTATCCGCGCCAGCCTTGGCTCTCGTTACAGCAGTTCGAGCCTGAAGGTGAGTGTCGGCCAGACTCGTACCATCATGATTAATGTCATGGGCGAGGTCAACAAGCCCGGCACCTATCATCTCAGCGCCTTTGCCAGCGTGTTCCACGCCCTTTATGCAGCAGGCGGTATCAACGATCTGGGTACCTTGCGTAACGTCCGTGTGCTCCGTGGTGGCAATTTGGTGACCATAGTCGATATCTATGAGTATATCCTGAACGGCCGCCTTGCCGGCAACATTCGTTTGAAGGACGGTGACGTCATTCAGGTCGGCCCCTACGATTGCCTGGTCAATGTCACGGGCAATGTCAAGCGCCCCATGTACTATGAGATGCGTGCCAACGAGAGCGTTTCCACGCTGCTGAAGTATGCCGGCGGCTACTCTGGCGATGCATATCGCAAGAGCGTCCGCTTGATTCGTAAGTCTGGCGAACGTTTTGGCGTGTTCAATATCGATGAGTTCGAGCAGGCCTCTTTCAAGGTGGCTGACGGTGATGCCGTACAAGTGGATGCCATCCTCGATCGCTTCGAGAATATGGTTGAGGTCAGTGGTGCCGTCTTCCGCCCCGGCCAGTATAGGCTCGGTGAGCAGGTGACCACCGTTCGTAGCCTTATTGAGCAGGCCGACGGACTGACCGAGGACGCCTTCACAGCCCGTGCCGTCTTGCACCGCATGCGTGCCGACCGATCCTTAGAGGTCATCCCTGTCGATGTGGCTGGTATCATGGGCGGCACTGTGGCCGATATACCATTGGCTAACGAAGATGTGCTGTTCATTCCCACGCAGTCGGAGTTGATCAGTAATCGCTATGTACAGATCAATGGCGAGGTCCAGTCCCCCGGACGTTATCAGTGGGCCGCCAATATGTCGATTGAAGACCTGGTGATGAAGGCCGGTGGTCTGACTGATGCTGCTTCTGTAGCTAAGGTTACAGTCTCCCGCCGTCTCGTCGACCCCAAGGCCACTAAGGCCACTTCTGAACTGGCCAAGAGTTTCTCGTTCGAGTTGAAGGACGGCTTTGTCATTGACGGCACGCCCGGCTTTATGCTCGAGCCTTATGATATTGTACAGGTGTTCCGCAGCCCCGGTTTCCATACGCCTCGAAGAATCACGATTGAAGGCGAGGTCAATTTTGCCGGTGACTATACCTTGGAGAAGAAAAACCAGCGTCTGAGCGACCTCGTAAAAATCGCTGGTGGTGTCACTGAAGATGCTTACGTTGAAGGAGCACGCTTGGAGCGCCGCATGAATGATACAGAGCGTGCCCGCCTCCGCATGGCCATGCAGACCGTCCGGATGAGTCAGGAGAGCGATGACTCCGTAGCCATTGAGAAAGTGGAGCAGGCCGATGTATATAGGGTCGGTATCCATTTGGAGGAAGCCCTGAGAAATCCCGGTGGCGATGCCGACATCGTGCTTCGTGAGGGCGACCGTCTGGTGATTCCCGAATATGATGGGACGGTTAAGATTAGTGGCGACGTCATGTATCCCAACACTGTGGCCTACGAAGAGGGTAAGAACTATAAGTGGTATATCCGTCAGGCCGGCGGTTTCGGCGACCGTGCCAAGAAGCGCAAGGGCTATGTCATCTATCCTAACGGAACGATGGCACAGGTCAACCACGGTGCCAAGATTACGCCGGGCTGCGAGATTATTGTTCCTTCGAAGCCCAAACATGAGGCCATGACCACCGCCCAATGGGTTGGCATCGGCTCGACGGTAGCATCAATTGGTACGATGGTTGCTACCATTATTTACATGATAACGAAATAACTGTATGACGATGGAACAGAACAACATGGAAGAAGTGAAGCCCGTGGAAAAGTCGTCCATCGACTTCGGTGCTTTATGGCAGTCAGTAATAAAACGTAAGAAGACCTATTTTAAGGTATTGGGCATCGCCTTTGTCCTTGCTTGTATTTACGCCTTCTCCTTGCCGCGAGTCTACAAGTGTGAGGTGATGCTGGCACCCGAATTGTCAACAAGTCGTAATACCAGTTCTTTGGCGTCCTTGGCTCGGTCGTTTGGCATGAGACTGGGTAATAATATGATTGGCGGTAGCAGCGAGGCCCTCCTGCCCACACTCTATCCCGACCTGATGAATTCGGTTGACTTCAAGACCAGTCTGTTCGATGTGAAAGTCTGTGCGAAAGACAGCGTCAAGCCCAAGAGCTATTACGACTACCTGCTCAACGACCAGAAACGGACGTGGTGGAGCAAGGCTATTGGTGGTACCATTAGTGCGCTTGTCAGTCTCATCGCTACCGAGGACACGACGGATAATTCAAAGGTGAATCCCTTCAGGCTGACCAAACAGCAGACCCGCATTGCCCAGATGATTGACCGCAAGGTCGTTTGCGATGTCGACCAGAAGACACTTGTCATTAAGATTGATGTCCGGGACCAGGATCCCGTTATTTGTGCCACCGTCGCTGACTCCGTCAAGGAGCGCCTGCAGCAGTTTATTACCGACTATCGTACCAATAAGGCCCGTGTCGACTATGAGTACAACAAGAAATTGTGCGCCGAGGCGAAGGTCCGCTACGAGAAGGCTCGTCAGCGCTATGCGGAGTTTGCCGATGCCAATCAGGACCTGGTGCTGCAGAGCGTCCGTACCAAGCTGACCGACCTTGAGAATGATCTTCAACTTCAGTTCACGGCCTATCAGACGTATGTGGCCCAGCTTCAGAGTGCAGAGGCTCAGATACAGCAGGACACCCCGGCGTTCATGACTCTTCAGAGTGCTACGGTGCCGGTGAAGCCTTCGGCTCCAAGCAGGAAGAAGATCGTATTCGTTTTCCTCTTCCTTGCCTTCGCAATAACAACGTTACGTGCTTTCCACAAGGATGGCCTGCTGAAGCCTCTGTTAGGTCTTTCGTAGAATCAAAAAGTTTTTAAGTGCCTACACTGCTTACACTAAGGCATAAGCAATTGTTAGATAGGGATTTATCTTGTGTAGGCAAATTGATTTAGTGTAGGCAACTATCAAAATGACGCTTGAAGATATGGCTTTCGACTTCAATTTAGTGCCTGATTGGTGGCCTGTATGCCAGAATGCTGACTGTCCGCAGTCGACTAACTGCCTCCGCTATGTGGCCTGTCAGAACATGCCACCTACGGTGACAGTCTGGCCTTGCGTGATGTCTGGAGCCATGAAAGGTGGCAGCTGTTCTTATTTTGTCAAGAATGAAAAGGTTCGCCTTGCGCGCGGTTTTAAAATAATGTTCGCGCGCGTGAAGAGCCGTGACGACATTTATACTCTGCGGCGCGAGCTAACCGACTACTTGGGCAGCAAGGGAACATACTACCGCTACAAATACGGCGAAAAGCCGCTCAGCCCCGAACAGCAGCAGTGGATTTTGCGACTGTTCGCTCAGCATGGCTATACAGAAGGCCTGGAGTTTGACGAATACATTGACGGATACGACTTTAAACGCACCACTTGACTGCGTTCCCACGGCCTGGGACGTTTGTCCCAAGCCGTGGGACAAATGTCCCAGGCCGTGGGAACGGTTGAAACCAACAGGAAATGAAATTCTCGCTCGTCAATATCGATAAAAAGAAGCAGCTGCATCTGCAGGTGAAGTCGGCTGAATGGTACTTCAAGCGCATAACCGCTGACACGAAGACCGCCCTCATCGGCAACCTCCGCCGCCATATCGAGGCGCTCGGCGACAACGGCAGCTACGAGAACCGTGTGCCCGTACCAAGGGTGTTCCCGTTGGTGGAGCTGTCGAAATCGGCCAACGACAATCTCGATGTCACCGCTTATAATGGCCTTGTGCCGCTCCATGTCGCCGACTTGCTGAGAGACGACGATCTGGAGGCGGTGAAGGAGGCTGCCAAGATGATGCCCATGACCTACGCAGCCTTTGTTGGTGCCGACGGTCGCAGTCTGGAGATTCTTGTGGCGGTGGCTCCGAAGGAAGGCCAGCTGCCGCAGCGGGAGGCCGACATCGACCGCTTCTGCAAGATGGCCTACGACGTTGCCTTTGGCGCATACGGTGGCGTTCTTCCGAAACCGATTGAGCGCCAGTCTGTTGCGGCGCGCTTTAATTTCCGCCTGACGCTCGACGCTGAGCCGTATGTCAATCCTGCTGCTGTGGCCTTGAAGGTCGACGTCAGCAATATGATGCTCACCGATGCGAACTTCGCTGATACTATGGTTGACGAGCAGCGCGAGATGGATATGAAGCTGTATGCCGACTACGAGCTGATGTACAAGCAGGCGGCTGAGGAGGCTTACGAAGAGACGGCCGATGTCATTGAAAGCCAGCGGCTTGAGGCCTACATCACAGAACTCGCCCGTCGGATGTGCCTGAAGGGTGTTCCCGAGGAGGAGACCTTCCTCCACCTGCGCAACCACTATGTATTCAATAACATGTACGAGGAGCTGGAGTTCCGTGCCATCGTCGAGGCCGTCTACAGTGAGAACAAGCCGGAGCGGTCGGCTGAAGGTACGGCGACCAGCCTGGAAATGCGCTGGCTCATCAAGTTCCTAACAACCCGCTATGTCTTCCGCTACAATACGGTGCTGGGCTATACCGAATATCGCCCCAACAATACGTGGATTCAGGACTGGGCCGCTTGCGACGAGAATGTCATTAACGGCATGAGCATCGAGGCACGGTTGGCCAACCTTGATATTCGCGATAAGGACGTGCGCCGCTATGTTCGCTCGAACATCATCAGGCGGTGCGACCCTCTGCAGGACTACTTCTGGAAAATCCGCGATGCCTGGGACGGCAAGACCGACCACATTGCCCAGCTGGCGCGCACCATCCCTTGCAAACTGCCGCAGTGGGAGCAGTGGTTCCGCAAGTGGTTCCTCAGCATGGTTGCCCAGTGGCTCGGCCGTATGCGCGACTACGGCAATGCCCTTGTTCCGCTGCTCATCTCGCCGCAGGGCGACGGCAAGTCGTTCTTCTGCCGCAACCTGCTGCCACGCGAGCTGCAGTGGGGCTTCCTCGAAAATCTCGTTGTCGAAGAGAAGAAACAGACGTTGCAGGCCATGCACAACTTCCTGATTATCAGTCTCGATGAGTTCAATCAGATCAGTCAGAAGACGCAGGAGGGCTTCCTCAAGAATGTCATCCAGCTGCCTCGGGTGAAGATCAAGCGTCCCTATGGCAAGCACGTCGAGGACTTCCCCCGCATGGCCTCGTTCATCGCCACCTGCAACGAAGCCAGCGTGCTGAGCGACCCCACCGGCAACCGCCGTTTCATCGGTGTTCAGCTGACGGCCCCTATTGATACTAATTACAAGCCCAACTACGCCGCCCTCTACAACCAGGCCTACACCATCGTCACCGAAGAGCGCGAACAGTACTGGATGACACCCGAGGAAGTCAAGGAGCTGATTGCCCACAACCGCCAGTTTGAGGTTCTGCCCCCTGCCGTCCAGTACTTCAACGAATATTACACCGCTGTCAGCGACGAGTCTGAGGGCCAGTGGCTATCACCCACTGCCATCTACACCCGTCTGCGCCAGATAGCCGGCAGTGGTCTGAAAGCCAACGGCGTTGCCTCCTTCGGCCGCTACCTGAAGAACATCGAAGGTCTCCAAAGCCGCCGAATCGGCAACAACCGCCAATATCTGGTGCGCGAAAAGGAGTAGCAAACAGAGACGAAAGCAATGGAAAGACGTTATCCGATAGGTATCCAGACTTTCTCGGAAATCATCCGAGGAGGGTATCTGTATGTTGACAAGACCGATTTGGTGTGGCGAATGACTCATTTTGCAAAATTCATCTTTTTGAGTCGTCCGCGACGTTTTGGCAAGTCCTTGCTGTCATCTACGCTTGAGTCCTATTTCCAGGGCGACCGTGAACTGTTTGAGGGCTTGAAGATTATGACGCTGGAACAGCAGTGGGAGCAATACCCCGTGCTCCACTTCGACTTGAGCGGTGCCAGGCATCTTCCGCCTCAAGGTGTTAGGGATGAGCTAATCCTGCTGCTTGACGGCTATGAGAGAGTCTATGGCTCAAACCCCAAGGAGACGTCGCCCGGTATGCGCTTGGCTGGGCTTATCGACCGGGCATACGAGCAGACAGGCAGGCAGGTCGCCGTTATCATCGACGAATATGACGCCCCATTGCTCGATGTGCTTCACGAGGAAGAAATGCTGGCCGAAATGCGCGAGGTGATGCAGGAGTTCTACCAGCGTCTGAAGAGGCAGGAGCAGAAAATCAAGTTCTGCTTCATCACTGGTATTACGAAGTTCTCTCAGCTGAGCATATTCTCGACCCTGAACAATATACTCAATGTGACGATGAACCCGTTGTTCTCTGCCATTTGTGGAATTACCGAGGAGGAACTGACGACATTCTTGGCTGACGACATTCGTCTTTTGGCCAGTGAGTATGGATGTACGGCGGAGACAATGCAGCTGAAACTCAAACAGAGATATGATGGCTATCATTTCTCAGAGAAGTCAACTGACATTTATAATCCTTACAGTCTGCTGTCTGCTTTCAGGCAGGGGCGCATTGACAACTATTGGTTCGACACAGGCACACCAAGCTATCTGATTCGTCAACTAAGGCGTTTCGGAACTGACATTACGGATGTGGAGAGACAGGAGGTCCCTGCGTCGGCCTTCGACCAGGCCACGGAGAATATGACCAATGCGCTGCCGTTGTTATACCAAAGCGGTTACCTGACCATCAAGGACTATGACCGCGAGACGTTCATCTACACCTTGTCTTTACCTAATCAGGAAGTGAGGACGGGATATGCCGAAGGGTTGCTCCCTTACTATACCGGTCTGGAGGCAAAGGATGTGCAGACGGGCTTCGCGTTGAAGTTCTGGAAGGCACTGAAGAAGGGCGATGTCGATTTGGCAATGCGGGAGATGCAGGTCTATATGGCCGGTGTGCCATACGTGGAGGGCTTCAAGAAGAAGTTAGAAGAAGCCTCTGCTGCAGAGGGCTTCTATGAATATACGATGTACCTTATCTTTTCGATGCTCAATGTCTATGCCCGAACCCAGGTAAAGTGTGCCAAGGGCAGGGCTGATATGGTTGTCTGGATGCCGGATGCCATATATGTCTTTGAGTTAAAGGTCAATGGCACGGCCCAGGAGGCACTTGCTCAGATTGACGATCGGGGCTATGCCATTCCCTTTGAGACCGACAATCGGCGGGTCGTGAAGGTTGGCGTTAAGTTTGATGTGGATACTCGTGTACCACAAGAATGGGCAATTAATGCGTGAAAAGGAGTAGTTACCTACACTAAACGAATTTGCCTACACAAGATAAGTAGTTGAATTTCTGATAGATACGTCTAAGTGTAAGCAGTGTAGGCACTTTAAAACATTTTTATTCTGTAAGAATAGATGAAGCGGATTCCTTACGGAGTTTCTGACTTTAAGCAAATACGGCGTGAAGGGCTGTATTATGTTGACATGATGCCAGACTTGCAGCGTTGTTACCCGATGGTAGCTCATGGCTATATCTTAGAGTTGAAATACTTGAAGAAAGATGCCAGTGCCTCAGAAGCAGCCGAACAGTGGCGTCAGGCTGTGGACCAGATTCGGCGATATGCCAAAAGCGAAGCCGTTAATCGGATGACGGCCCATACTCAGCTCCATTTGCTTGTCCTCCAGATCCAAGGCTTTGACATGACTCGATGCGAAGAGGTGGCTGCCGGGGAATAGGAGGTATTTGGGGTAAGCGCTTAAAAACTATATATTTGAATAATCAATTTCAGAATATGAGAAACGATACTAAGAAAATAATTCAAGCTTTGGCTTATCTTGCATATTGTCAGCCAAGCAAGTTGCTTGACAATATGAAAGCTTACAAGCTGTTATGGTTGGCTGATAGGTATCATTTGCGCCAAACAGGCAGGACTGTGACGGGCGATTCTTATTATGCCATGCCTTACGGTATAGTTCCATCTGATGCAAAATGCATATTGGAGGGAGTCAAGACTAAGTTGAGGAATAATATTAAATATGAAAGGAAATACATAGAAAAAGACTTGGAGCATCAATATAAAGTCATATCCGAACCAGATATGAAGGTGTTCTCTGAATCAGACCAGTCCGCACTTGATAAAGTGCTTGAATTCTATAATGGGTATAATGCTTTGGAGTTGTCTGACATATCCCATAGGTTTCCGGAATGGCAGTTTTATCAGGATTTGCTGAAAGATAAGAACGAGAAGAATTCCTATAAAGTCGATTTTGATCACTTTTTTGAGGAGGCTCCTGATGACCAGAAAGCCTTGTTTAATGAAAAGGAAGAATTGTTGGAACTAACCAAAGATTTGTACCATCAGTATAACAGAGTATAAAAATGGAAGTTCCAAGTTCTTTGATTGGTGCTGTTGTCTCAAACAGACACAGCATATAAACTTGCCAAGCTTAAAGGGTGGGATATGAATACGTTCCCAGTGTTTCCAAGGAATGAAAAGAACAAGTTCTCTAAAGAGCATACCTATGTCAATTGTAATCATGTGATAGAAATCAACGACACAGAGTTTGGCAAACTAATCAATGAGGGCAAGGTACATCGCTTGGATGGAGTGATTGACGATATGGGAATGCAACTGATAGCAAATGGCGTGAAATTAAGTACTGAAGTTGAGCGCAGAATTAAAGATTTGTTTTGACAATATTCTTTTGTTGACAGCCCATACTCAGCTCCATTTGCTTGTCCTCCAGATTCAAGGCTTTGACTTGATTCGATGCGAAGAGGTGGCTGTCGGGGGGGATAGGATAAATAAGGAAGGTGTAACGATAGTTACCTAAACTAAACGAATTTGCCTACATAAGATAAGTGGTTGAAATACTGCCAGATATGTCTAAGTGTAAGCGGTGTAGGCACTTTAAAACATTTTGATTTAGTCAGCAGTGAGTTGGATTGCTTGTGAGTGAGAACAGTGTATATGCTATCTGATTTACCGAAGATAAAAGATTTAATCAAGAACAATCTTAGAATTGTTCAAAATACAGGGTATCTGACAATAATAGAATGCGTGCGCCTTCTGTTGCCGTTTGTGGCTCTTCCTTATATTGTGCATACTGTTGGTATGGAACGATATGGTATAGTCGCTTTTGCACATACGGTAATAAACTACTTTTTTATTTTCATTAATTTTGGGCTAAATATATCATCTGTGAAGGAAGTGGCATTGTTGCGCGATAACAAAACGGCGCTTCACTCGCTTGTTTCTTCTGTTCTTGCTGTCAAGTTATTCCTTCTCATATTGTCCTTTGTCATTTTGATGCTTTGCATTGCGTTTGTTCCCGTATTGGCAGAGCATAAGACAATCATGTTGTACTCGTTTTTGATATGTTTCTACGAACTACTGTTTCCTATCTGGTATTTCCAGGGAATCGAGAAGATGAAGTATATAACGTTGGTTAGTTCTTCGTCAATCATATTATATACGTTATCTGTCTTTATCTTTGTCACTGAACAGTCTGACTACGAGTTAGTAGCGTTGTTGCAATCGTTGAGTAGTATTGTTGCTGGCCTGATAGCCTTTTTCTGCTTAATCAGAATAGAGCGCGTTAAGTTATCAGTACCTCCCTTGAGCCAGACCGTTTCTGTCTTTAAGAATGCCATACCTTTCTTTTTGTCTCGGGTGTCGGTCGTGTATAATGCGAATTTGGCAAAGACGATTAGTGGTTTGTTCTTGTCGATGGAAAGTGTTGCGGCTTTTGACATAGCACAAAAGTTGTCTCAATTTGTGCTGATTCCTGTTGACATGCTAAACCAAGCCACGTATCCCTATGTTGCCCGAACAAGAAACAAAGTGTTTATAACAAAGTATTTATGCTTGAATGCGCTTCTTGGCCTTTTGTTGAGTTTGATGCTGTTTGCTGTTGCTCCATTGCTGATAAGTATCTTTACAAATGAAAATGTTGCCGAGGCTACCAAGATTCTGCGAGTCCTTTGTCTCTTTACGTTCTCTGACACGATTACGATGGGTTTAGGTGCTTGTACATTAGTCGCATTTGGTTATTCAAAGCCGTTTAACGACAGTGTGATAGCTTCGACATTAGTGCTCTCGTCAATTTATCTTGTCATATATGGTCTTGGATTGTTCAGTACCGGCTATTTTGCCTTCGCTATATTCCTGTCAAGTATGTTTGTCTTGGCTTATCGTATGCGTTATTGCATAAAGTATGGCATATTTGATTTTAAGGCATTGCGAAGCAGATAATCCTCAATGATATACTTTGTCGTCCTCGCCCTGCTCCTGATATTGACTGTCCGTTATGATATTAACGGAAAGACGGAATATCGTGATCAGTGGTATAATGCAGTACTTGTCATTCTTATACTGATTGCAGGGCTGCGTTTTAGATTGGGGGTAGACACGGTGAATTATATTTATATGTTCTATCATGATTTTCCATCTCTATTTGATATTGATATAGATACATTTCTTGCTAGCGATCAGCCCCCATTATGGATATTATTGAATTCCATTGTGAAAACATTAGGGGGTCGATTCTTTATTGTTCAATTAATACAGGCTGCTATACTAAATACTTTAGTCCTAAAGTACTTTAAGAAGCATAGTTCATATCCTTTTGCTTGCGTAGCTTTATATTTCTTTTGGAGGTATCAGTGGTTTAGTATGGTCGTAATGAAAGCCGCATTGGCATTATCTATTATTCTATATGCAAATGATTATTTTTTAGAAAAGAAATACAAAAAAGGGATTATCTTAGTTCTGGTTGCTACAGGGTTTCACCAATCTTCAATAGTATTGATTTTAACACCATTTCTGACTTTTCTCAGATTTAATGTAATGGGGGTTGCATCGTTAGTTTTCGCGTATTTTTTTGGTGCTTTTTTGCAAAGCCAATTAGGTGACGTTTTCGCATTATTTGAGGTTGCTGATGGCTTGTCAAATAAATTGGATAATTACTTAGATAGTGAATTTATGACGCAAGGATACAATTTGACCTACTTTATGTTGCATATTTATCCGATTTTATTCTATTCAATACTATCAATTGTTTATTTGAAACGAAATTGTAAAGAATCTCAAATTCTTAAATTTGAACCGATTCTTATGATAGCTCTTACATTTTTGATGATGCAGTTTAATATAGCTGTAATGTATAGATTTGCCTATCTTTATTCGCCATATTATATCTTGTTCGTTGTTTATTTCTTCATGGAATTTTCAAAGAAATCCATGAAGCTTAAGAACTTATTGGCTTATGTTCGATCTTTTGCAATTATACTTCCCTTTTTGTTATCCATTGCTATTGTAAGTCCTTTGCTAAAGGATTATTTTTATCCATATTCTTCCATTATAGAAAGAAGTTTTGATAAAGACAGAGAAAAACATTATGCGGAGTCAGTTCTATTCTACAACTGTAATAGGGATGAATTTTAATTTTCCAATATATGGAATAATTACATATAAAAGTAAAACGAATATATAAATGAATATAGCTGTTATTTTTGCAGGTGGTTCTGGGAGACGGATGCATACAAAGTCAAGGCCCAAACAGTTCCTGGAGTATCAAGGGAAACCTATCATTATATATACACTGGAGTTGTTTGACAATCATCCAATGATAGATGGGATTATTGTGGCGTGTGTTGCGGAGTGGATTCCTTTCCTTGAGAAGATGCTCAAGAAGTTTGAGATTAATAAAGTGGTTAAAATTGTGCCAGGAGGTAAGACCGGGCAGGACTCTATCTATAACGGCTTAGTAGCTGCCGAGGAAATTGCAAGTGGACTGGATGATATTGTGTTGATACATGATGGGGTTCGACCTCTGATAACAGAGGATACCATCAGGGACAATATCGATATGGTGCGTAAGGAGGGTAGCTGTATTACCTGCATTCCTGCTACAGAGACCTTCATTGTCACTCAGCCTGATGGCAGTTTGGAAATACCTACTCGTGCTGACTCCCTGATTGCACGTGCACCTCAGAGCTTCTATCTCAAAGATATTCTGTCAGCCCATCGACAGGCAAGAGCAGAAGAACGGCATGACTTTATAGACAGTTGCTCTATGATGCATCACTATGGCCACCGGTTAGGCAGAGTAATAGGCCCTATGGAGAATATCAAAATTACGACCCCCACTGATTATTTCGTCTTCAAGGCAATGGTGGAGGTTCATGAAAACCAACAAATATTTGGATTCTGATGAATAAGCAAATCTTAATAGATGATGTAAATGCTTTTGCTGAGAGTTTTGAACTCAGCGAATCGTTACGTGGGAAAACATTCTTGATAACGGGGGCTACAGGACTGATAGGTTCTGTGATGATAAAATGCCTGTTGGCACTCAATAGGAAAGAAGCGCTTGGTATAAAGGTTATTGCTGTTATTCGCAGTCTGGATAAAGCGAAGTCTGTATTTGCAGATGAGTTTTCTGAGATAGATTTTAAGAATCTAAGCCTTGATGAGATCAGCGTCACATCTATTGGGGCAGATGTTGATTATATTGTTCACCTTGCCAGTCCTACTGCTTCTAAATTTTTCGTGGAACATCCTGTGGAGACACTACGTACAGCTATTGAAGGTACAACAGCTGTTTTGGAATATGCTAAAGATGCCGGGGTAAAAGGAATGGTTTATGCTTCATCACTTGAAGTGTACGGCAGTAATGATACAGACGAGTGGATTGATGAGAATTTTCAGGGATATGTAAATCCAGTTGAAGTTAGAAGTTCCTATAATATGGGGAAGAGGGCTGCCGAATGTTTATGCCATTCATACGCCGCTGAATATAAAGTTCCCGTTATGATGGCTCGTTTTACCCAAGTGTTTGGCGCTGGTATATCTGATTCAGAGAATAGAGTGTTTGCTCAATTTGCCAGAAGTATTATTACGGGAACGGACATTGAGATTCATACCCAAGGATTGTCGGCAAAATCATATTGTTACTCCATCGATGCAGTATCAGCAGTGCTTTATATTTTATTAAAGGGCAAGTCTGGGGAAGCCTATAATATAGCGAACAAGGACTCTTATATCTCCATTCGTGACATGGCGTATATGTTAAGAGATAACTTTAACCCACAATTATCAGTAATCATTAGCCTTAAGGATAATCAGGGGTATGCTCCACAGACCAAGCTAAGGCTTAGTACAGAAAAAATAGAATTTCTTGGGTGGAAGCCTGGTTATGACTTACATCAGATGTTTAACCGTCTCCTTCTTTTTATGAAAGAAGATTAAAAAGAAAACGATAATGACACCAATGACATTAGAGGATGTACAACATGTTTTATATGACATATTGATTGACATCCATGAATTTTGTATAGAGAATGATATCAAGTATTCTTTAGCAGGTGGAACATTGCTTGGAGCAATCCGACATAATGGTTTTATTCCCTGGGATGATGACTTGGATGTTCAGATGTCACGTCCGGAGTTTGAACGGTTTATCCATAGTTATAAATCCATGAAAGGGTTTCAGTTGTTTTCTCCAGAACTCGAAGGTTGTGAAGACGTTTGTATCGGCTTTGCAAGAGTATGTGAGATGAAGCGTACTTATGTGGATCCAGGTATTTGTCCTTGGACGAAAAGAAAAACGGGATTATGGTTAGATATTATGCCTATTGATGGCGCACCAGACAATGAAAAAGAAGCCAGAAAGAAAATTAATAAGATGACCTTTTATTGGAGAATCATGGTGATGTCCAGAGGACGTCTTAATATTAAGTATAGTCAAGCGAATGGCTATTATATGAAAATGAGACTTTTTGCAAAAAAATGCTTATCACGGCTTGTTCCTGTAGGTTTTGGAAAGACGTATGCAAGGATGTGTCAAGAGTATGAATTTGAGAAGAGTTCATATCTTGCAAATTACGCAACAATGAAAAATGGTTTTCGTGAGTGGCAGCCAAAAAGTTCTATGGATAGTTTTGTCTTGCATAAATTTGAAGATCGGAACTTTTATATCATGGAGGATTTTAAAACTAGTCTGACAAGTCTCTATGGGGATTATATGAAGTTGCCTCCTAAGGAGAAACAAGTTCCTGATGGCATAAATACATTTTATTGGAGATAATGCAAAATATGTTAAATTTTACTGTAGGCCCTGTTATGTCCAGTGACGCTGTTAGAGCAATTGGGGCGGAGCAGGTACCATATTTCAGAACGGCGGAATTCTCCGAGATGATGCTGGAGAACGAACGCCTTGTTAAGAAGTTTGCCCATTCGGGCGATGAAAGCCGAGTCGTGTTCATGACCTGCTCCGGTTCAGGAGGTATGGAAACGGCCATCATGAACACGCTGACTAAAGAAGATAAAGCTTTGGTCGTCAACGGCGGTAGCTTTGGTGAGCGGTTCGTTGAATTGCTGACTCTTCATGAGGTTCCTTTTACGGAAATAAAACTGGAGCATGGCAAGGCATTAAAGGCTGAGCATCTGGCACCGTATGAAGGACAGGGCTATACCGTTTTCCTTCTCCAGAAACACGAAACTTCAACAGGTGTTCACTTTGACATGAATCTCGTAAGTGACTTCTGCAAGCGAAATAGTATCTTCCTGATCGTTGACACTATCAGTACTTTCCTAACCGACCCGTTTGATATGGGGGCATTGGGCGTGGACGTAATGATTACTGGTAGCCAGAAAGCATTGGCCTGCCCTCCTGGAATTGCGGTAATGATACTTTCTCCTCGCGCTTTGAAGCGTGTTGAAAAGACAAAATGCTGCTGCCAGTATTTTGACTTGAAACTGGCACTGAAGAATCAGGAGCGGGGACAGACTCCCTGGACGCCTGCTGTCGGTGTGCTTCGCCAAATCAATGTCCGTCTGAAAGAGATTGATGCTGCTGGCGGTGCGGAGGCAGAGATAACAAGGACTGCAAACCTTGCTCAGTATTTCCGTAATAAGTTAAAGGAATACAATCTGCCTTTTGAGATAATCAGTGAGAGTTTGAGTAATGCTGTTACTCCACTGCATCCCACGACACAGTCTGCCTATGAGATTTTCCTGAAGCTGAAAGATGAATACGGCATTTGGATATGTCCGAATGGTGGTGATATGAAAGACACCGTCTTCCGTGTCGGTCATATTGGCTGCTTGACAGAAAAGGACTACAATATTTTAATTAATGCATTTTTGGACCTTAAAGAAAAACAGTTTATTTAATACAAATTCGTGATATGCTGTATTAATAATTGTAATATGGAAAGACAGTATATTATTTTTGGTCGAAATACAGGAAATGTTCTGGGACAAATTAGGAGTTTTGGAGAAGTGGGAATCAAAACTATTGTTGTGTGGTTTGGTTTCAACGTGCATAATCCACGCAATTCCAAGTATATTAAAGAGTATATTGAAGTTAGTAATGCAGAAGAGGGATTGGAATTAATTATCAATAAATTTGGTAATTCTCCAGTTAAACATATATTATGTACAGACAATGATGGATTAGTGTCATTGTTTGATAAGAATTACGATAGACTAAAAGATTCATTTATTTTTTTTAATGCGGGGAAGCAAGGTCGATTGTCCATAATGATGGAAAAGAAAGTGCAATGTGAAATAGCAGGGAAATATGGTATTCGATCACCAAAATCAATAATTGTTTCAAATGGGGATTATAATCATGGTATTAATTATCCTATTTTCTTGAAATCATTAGACTCTTTTGATGTTCATTGGAAAGAAAGTGTAGCTATATGTGAGAACGAAGAGGATTTGAAAGATTATTATTCTCACATGTCTCCCAACAGCAAAATTCTCGTTCAAGAGTATATAAATAAGAAAAATGAATATATTCTTCAAGGAATATCTGTTAACGGAGGTAAAGAATTATACATTCCAATAGAAGGATATTATTATAGATTCCCAGCTGATGCTTATGGCTCATTTCTGTATTTTGAAAAGTATCAAGGTGGTGATCAGTTGTTTGGCCAATTACAGCATTTTTTTTTAGATGTCAATTATTCTGGCGTTTTCGAAATAGAATTCCTTGTAGGTCAAGACAATTGTTTGTATTTCCTTGAGGTAAACTTCCGTCATACCCTATGGAATCATACATTTACAGATATGGGCATTAACTTATGTACTATTTGGGCAAATTCTGAGATTGAAGGACACTTAGAAACAGGAGGTGCAGAATTAAACTGTGAACGTTGGAATCTTATGCGTGAGTTTGAAGATTTCAAGCGATGCCTAAAAAACAAAGACGTCTCTATGTTGCAGTGGTTTAAGGATTTATGCCATTCTGATAGTTTTGTTATATATGATAAAAAGGATAAAAAACCGTTTTATGCATATATCAAAACAATTATTTGTAGAAAATAGTAGTATTGTTGGTGTTATTCAGCCCTATTTTAGAATGAAAAAAGTCATAACATACGGAACTTACGATCTTCTTCATTATGGTCATATTCGCCTATTGGAGAGAGCCAAGGCTTTAGGTGACTATCTTATTGTCGGTGTAACGGCAGATGGCTTCGACATGGCTCGTGGCAAGATCAATGTCCAGCAGTCGCTAATGGAACGTATGGAGGCTGTAAAAGCCACGGGGCTGGCTGATGAAGTCATCGTAGAAGAATATGAAGGTCAGAAGATTGACGATATCATAAGATACGACGTCGATATATTCGCCATCGGCTCTGACTGGGTTGGAAAATTCGACTATCTAAACGAATTCTGTCAGGTGGTCTATTTAGACAGGACACAAGGTATATCCAGTTCAGAACTGAGGTCAAAGACACAGCCGATAAAGATAGGCATTGTCGGCGATGAAAACGAATTGGTCTTGATGGACAAATTTGCCGCTGAAAGCCGTTTCGTTAATGGCGTTTCGGTTGAAGGTGTTTGCTATCCTAATGTTGAGCAACTGACTGCTGGCTTACGGAGCTTGCCAATAGTCACAGCCAATTACGAGGAGCTGATATGTCAGGTTGATGCAGTGTATATAGTCTCCAATCTTAACAAGCATTATGAGCAGATAAAATGTGCATTGAATCAGAATGTTCATGTTCTCTGTGAATCACCTCTAACTCAAAGTGTAGCCGAATTGTTGGAGCTAACAGAGTTGACGAAGGCTAAGCAGCTTGTTTTGATGGACGCCATTCGTACAGCATATTCCACTGCTTATTATCGTATGCTTCTCTTGGTGAAAAGCGGACGTATAGGTAAAGTTGTCTCTGTCGATGCTTCATGTAGTAGTCTGAGGGAAAGAACGCCTAATGCTGTTGGTGCCTTTTGTTCATGGGGGCCAAATGTGCTGTTGCCTGTTTTCCAGATTCTCGGAACAGAATATGTGGATAAACAAATATGGTGCTTGTTAGAGGATGGGGGGTATGATGCTTTTACGAAAGTATCTTTTTATTATCCCGATGCTGTGGCATCAGTGAAAGCGGGAAAAGGCGTGAAGACAGAAGGCGAACTTGTTATCTCAGGCACCACAGGTTACGTTTATGTACCTGCTCCTTGGTGGAAGACCGATTATTTCGAGATACGCAGAGAAGATCCTACCCAGAATAAGCGGTATTTCTATCAACTGGAAGGAGAAGGCATTCGATATGAGATTGTTTCCTTCTTGAAGGCCATTCATCAGAGCAGACGACAGATTGACTATATCAGCGGCGATATTTCTTTGGCCATAGTCAGAGTAATCGAAGCTTTTTGTGATAAGACAAGATAGAGTTTGTATAAAAGAGTGAGATACAATATTTAAGACATAAACTTTATGCTTAATATCTCCAAGATGCCATCTATCACAGTATGGATTTGGGAAATTGTATTTAGGCATAGATAGACTGTAAATGAAAAGATTTCTATTTGTAATATTTAGCGGATGCTTGTTGTTTTCATACCCGCTATATGCTAAGAGTCCCAAAGAGGTGATTTTGTGTACTTGGAATATAGGTCACTTTTCTAATGGCGCAAAATCGTATTCTCTGATAGATGTCTTAGGATACAAAGAATCTTTGGCTAAATATCATTCTTTAATATATGACGAAATTCAGCCTGATGTCATAGCAATAAATGAATACAGTAGTGTTTTCTGTGGGAAAGAGGATGAGAATAGTTTATATATGACTTCCTCATTATTGTTTGACGGGTTTAAGCAGAGCTCAATAGGGCCTAAATGTTGGGGCATATGTAATGCGGTTTTTTCAAATCTTAAAATGAGGAACTCCCGTACTGTTTATTTTGAGAGTCAGAAAATTACGGATGGAGACGATGTGGTAAAGTCAAGAGAGAACTATTTTGTTGAATCGGATTTGTATATCCAAGGGAAGAGGACCAAGTTGGTTTGCTTGCATTTGCTGTTCTCGGACAGAGTAGAGGAAACCTATCAGCGATGTCAGATGCAAGAACTAATAGAACGTTATACTGCAACAAAAAGAGTCATACTTTGTGGTGACTGGAATACCGAGGCGTATACCGCTTTGAAGGATGCTGGCTATGAGTTGGCCAATGACGGTTCCCTGAAAACATTCCCGAGAAAAGTTGAGGCATTAGACAATATTGCTGTAAAAGGATTGAATATTTTAGATGTACAGATGATTAAAACGAGCTTGAGTGACCATTATCCTCTTGTATGTAGATTGTCTTTGAAATAGTAGTTAGTAATTAAGAAATATGGATGTAAATAATCAATATGGTGCTTTAGAGATTCAAAAGAAACTGCTGGTCTTACTGAAAGATTTTCATTCTTTTTGTCTCAATAACCAAATAAAATATAGTTTGGACTGGGGCTCTCTTTTGGGAGCGGTCAGACATCAAGGGTTTATTCCCTGGGATGATGACCTTGATATTATGGTTGATCGGCAAAACTATATAAAGCTGGTAGGTTGTATAAGTAAGAGTAAGTCATTAGTGTTTGATGCTTCTTCTCCAGAGGCTTTATGGGTAAGCAGGATTCGAATGTCGGAAAGCAAGGATGGACATGGTTATCCTCCTATGATAGATATCTTTATCGTTGATAATGCACCAGATGGCACCTTTGCAAAGAAATGGAGACTATTGTGCATTCTTTTTCTGCAAGGTATGTTAAAAGAACATCCAGTTTTCAATAAAGGAAGCTACGCGATGAGACTTTGTACTTCAATTACTTTTTTATTTGGTCTTTTGTTTACAAGAAAGACCAAACTAAAATGGTATCACAAATTATCGCAATGCTCTAACAATAAAAAGACAAAGCAGGTAACGAGTTATTATGAAGAGTACCGTTGCATGGGAAAATATTATTCTTCCTCTTTACTTGAGAATGTCGTTTCTGTGCCATTTGAAGATATGGAAGCACTTGTAACAAAAGAATGGCACGAATGCCTCTCAGTACAATTCGGGGATGATTATATGACACCTCCCAATGAAGAAAACAGGGTGTCAAGGCATGTTAATTTGAATATAAGATAAAATTATGCAGAAAAGTGTTATTGAGTATCTCATTGCGACAGCTGCGAGATGTCCACAGAAAAACGCAGTACAAGATTCTACTGGTAGTGTCACATTTGGAGAACTTCTCCGTTCTGCATTTGTGATAGCTGAAGAAATCAAAGAAAAAGGCGTTTGGAAACAGCCTATTGGGGTCTATATTCCAAAAGGCTGTAAGATGGTACAGGCTTTTGCTGGTATCAATATGAGTGGTAATTTTTATGTGCCTCTTGATACAAAGTCACCAGACACACGTATTCTTTCTATTCTTAATGTGCTTGAATCGGATGTGATTATCACTGACCAGGCTCATGAGGAGCAGGTAAGGAAAATGTGTGAAAAACAGGTAATCGTGATAGAAGAAGTATTAAAGAACCAGCCAAAGGCGGATGCTAATGCAGAAGTGTATTTAGCTAATCAGATTGATACAGATCCTGTATATTCCATCTTTACCTCTGGCTCTACTGGAACTCCCAAAGGTGTGGTCGTATCGCATCGTGGTGTGATTGATTACATAGATTGGGCAAATGACACTTTCAAATTTGAAGGTGAAAACATGGTGATTGGTAATCAGGCTCCTTTCTATTTCGATAACTCCACATTGGATATTTATCTGATGTACAGCACAGGTGCGACACTCGACATCATTCCAGAAATGAATTTCTCATTCCCTGCGAAGTTAGTGGATTATATGAATGACCATAAAATCTCATTTGTGTTCTGGGTACCTTTTGCTTTGATTAATGTAGCAAACTTTGATATTTTTAAAGATAAGAAGCCTCAGTATCTAAAGGATGTCATATTTGCTGGCGAAGTAATGCCAAATAAGCACCTGAATTATTGGCGTAGACATTTACCTGAGTGCCGCTATGCAAATTTGTATGGACCTACAGAGATAACGGTTGATTGTACCTATTATATCGTAGACCGCGAATTCTCTGATGACGAGTCGTTGCCGATAGGTTTCCCATGTAGGAATAGTGATGTGTTGGTCCTCGTTGATCAGCAGCGTGAAGCTGCGGTGAATGAAGAGGGTGAACTCTGTGTCCGTGGATCATCATTGGCACTTGGCTATTATAATGACTGGGAGAAAACTCAAAAGGCTTTTATTCAGAATCCTCTAAACAAACACTATCCTGAGACCATCTATTGCACAGGTGACATTGTGTATAAAAATGAGAGAGGAGAAATCATGTATGTAGGTCGTAAGGACTCGCAGATTAAACATAATGGCTATCGGATTGAACTTGGAGAAATAGAAAATGCCGTGTTGGCCAGTAAGATGGTTGACAATTGCTGTGCGGTGTATGATTTTACCAATAAGCAGATTGTTTTGTTCTACCAGGCTCAGGAAGAACTGAACCTGAGTGCATTCAGGAAGGCCGTATCTTCAAAAATTCCACGCTATATGATACCTACGGCCTATCATCGTGAGGCAATCTTGAAACAGAATGGCAGTGGAAAGATTGACCGTTCTTATTATAAGAAACAAATTAATGGATAAGGTTCTTTCTTACGAGCAAGTTCAGTCTTTTGTGAGTGAAATACGCTCACTCCGCAAAGGTTTTGTTTCTAATTTCTTTTGGGATTCCAATAAACACCCCTATTGGATAGCGGAAGGAACTTTCTTCTTCCAGAAGGGAAATGCATGTGTTTTAATGGTTCACCAGAAAGAGGACTTTTGTAATTTGTTTTATATCGCTACTGATATGTCAACCGTTAGTACGGCTGCAGCTTCTCTCCCTCTTGAAACTACGTGTGTTGTAGATGTTGTTTGCCGAGGCGAGGGGGAGGAGGTGAACAGTCTGCTGTCGTCTGCTGGCTTTTATCCTTATCGGCATCTCTTCCGTATGAGTCATGCGGGAGTGCTGGCTGACGACAGTTGGGAGATGGGTAAGGATGTGATATTTGGAGCATCTGAAGATGTTATGCCCCTGTATGATGTCTTGGTTGAGAATTTTGATCCGTTGAGTGAACAGCTGCCTTCTGTTGAAGAATTAAATGATTTTGTACGACGGAAACAAGTATTGGTCATAAAAAATGGGAAGGAATTATGTGGGTTTATTATATTTGAAGTGACAGGCATGACTTGGTATCTTCGATATTGGTTTACTTGCTTGGCTTATAGGAACCAAGGTGTTGGTGCCAGATTGTTGAAGTCTTCTTTATTCTTGGCAAAAGAGAGCAAAAGGCAAATCTTGTGGGTCATTTCGGATAATATAAATGCCATCAAACGATATGAGCACTATGGCTTTAAACGTGAGTTAATGGATGATTATGTTTTAATAAAGAAAATAGTATGAATGAAAAGATTATTGGAATTCTGACAGAATTGCGCCCGGAATTTGATTTTACAGAAGATGTGGATTTTATTGAAGAGGGTATGTTAGATTCGTTTGACATCGTGAGTTTGGTTGATGAACTGGAGACGAACTTCAATGTGAAGATTGATGGCGTGGACATTGTTCCTGAGAATTTCTCATCCATTGATAGCATTGAGGCTTTGCTGAAGAAAAACGGGGCGATATAATGGATTTGAAGTTTAAGAACAAAAGAGTGTCAGGAATCCTGACGGTTCTTCCCAAGCGCGTTGTTACGTTTGAGGAGGAGATGGGAAACTATAATTTCCCGGAGAAGAAATCGTTGCGCCTGAAAAAAGTGATGGGCTATAATACGCATCGGATAGCTGCAAAGGGACAGTGCTCTTCTGATTTCTGTATCGCAGGCCTGCAATACCTGTTTGATAACAACTTGCTCGATAAGAACGAGATAGATGCGTTGTTGTTCGTGTCTCAGTCGCCAGACTATTTTATGCCTCCTACTAGTAACCTTATTCAAGGGCATTTCGGACTGAAACATGATATGATATGTCTGGATATCAATCAGGGGTGTGCGGGATTTGAAATAGGTCTGATTCAGGCGTTTATGTTGCTGGAACAGGAGTCTATCCATAAGGTTGTACTGATGAATGCAGATGTCTTGAGTCCGAAAGTCTCAATTCATGACAGAAATAGTAAGCCTCTGATAGGTGATGCTGCTGCCATTACAATTGTCGAGAAAAGCAATGATGCCAAAGAAATCTTCTGCTCGGTCAATATGGATGGTACTGGCGCTAAATCATTGATGATTCCTGCTGGTGGATTCAGAATGCCTTGTACGGCTGAAACCGCTATTGAACATGAGGACGAAGCTGGTAACTTGCGTTCACTTAACAATCTTGTTATGCAAGGTGATGATGTGTTCAATTTCGTGCAGCGCGAGGTGCCACCGATGATTACTCATTTGCTTGAAAGGGCTGGTCTTTCGGTAGAGGAGATTGATTGGTTCATGTTCCATCAGCCGAATAAGTTCATGCTGAATAAACTTGCTGATGCCATTGGAGTTCCATACGAAAAGATGCCGAGTAATATCGTGGAGAATTTCGGAAATGCCAGTGGTGTAACTGTCCCCACGACAATTTGCTATAATTTGGGGGAAAGGCTGGAAAATGAAATGTTCAATATGTGCATGGCTGGCTTTGGCGTGGGGCTGACCTGGTCGTCAATCATAATGGAAGTTGGAAATTTGAAGTTTAATAAAATAATAGAATTTTAAGATTATGGATAAAGAAAAGTTTTTGGTAGATTTGGCAGAGATTTTAGAAGAAGAGACAGTGAAAGAGAGTGATGTGTTGGCTGATTTTGAAGCTTGGGATTCTCTTTCTATTCTTTCTATCATTTCGTATGTCTCCGAGACATATAAGAAACAGTTGAAAAACGATGAGATCCGTTCCCAAGAAACAGTAGAGGACCTCTTCTCATATATTGAGAACAAATGACATATACTTTAGTTACTGGCGCTACTTCCGATATCGGTAGGCAGATATGTTTGTCCCTTGAGGAAAGCGGACACCATTTGCTTCTTACCGATTTGATGGTTGACTCTTTGGAAGATACTGTGCAGGGGATGCAATATCCGGAGCGTCATCGTATACTCCCGTTGGACCTCTCTGATGTTGATAATGCTAAAACAGAACTACACTCATTCTTGATTTCTAATCAGATACAAGTGTCGTATGCTGTCTTTGCTGCTGGCATTTTCTCTATAAAGCCTTTGAGGGCTGTTGATTATGCTTTCGTTAAGAAAAACTTTGACATAGCGCTCTTTTCCATTATTGCTATCATGCAATTATTGTCTTCCAAAAAGATTAATGCAAATTGCTTGAAGAGTGTCGTGATGATTTCCAGCGTTTCGGCTGTGATGGGCACGAAGGGATATGGAATTTATGGCTCAGTGAAAGCAGCAATGCTCGGCTTGTTGAAATCATTGGCGTCAGAATTAGCCCCCAAGACGAGGGTAAATGCTGTCCTTCCTGGGGGTATTAGGACAAAGACGACCAGTTTTCTCTTTGATAGCCAGAATGGCCCGAATCCCAGATATTTATTAGGGGACGGAACTCCCACAGACATAGCTAATATGGTAGACTTCCTGCTTTCAGACAAGGCACGCTGGATTTCTGGTCAGGAATTTGTAGTTGATGGAGGGTTGACTTGTAATTAGAAACAGATAATATGAAGAATCTCATTTTCGTCGGAACGGGTGCTGTCGCGGCAGAGAACACATGCTACACATCCACTGCTAAATATAAAATTGAGGGTGATGATATCGTACTCAAAGGATATATTGGTGATGGTGATGATCTGGTTAAGAATCACAACCATTATGGTTTTACTGCACCTATTCTTGGTGGGGTGAAGGATTACCAGATTGAACCAGATGATCGTTTCGTGATTGCTATCAATAATCCGTCGACACGTCATAGAATTGCAGATGAGCTAAAAAGCAGAGGAGCCAAGTTCGCAAACTTGATTCATCCCTCATGCGTGATTGCAAAGGATGCAATTATTGGTGAGGGTAATATTATTTCACCTTTTAGCATCATAGGTCCAAAGGCTGTCGTAGGTGATTTTAATATCCTTACTTCGTATTCGGCAATCAGCCATGACTGCGTTGTAGGTAGTTTTAATTCTTTTTCCTCTGTTATTGTCTGTGGCTATTGCCATATTGGTGATAATAACTCTTTCTGGATAAAATCTACAGTAGTGTATTCTGTTAATGTTGGTAGCAATTGCGTTATACAAGCAGGAATGGTTGTTGATAAGGATGTCCCAGACGGAACGACCGTATTCTATAAGTATAAAGAGCGCATAATGGCAATACCTAAAATTATAGAAGAATAGTCTGTATGGCAGGATTACGATCGAGATTGTGGGGACTTTATGGAGGCCTCTATCCTTGGTATTTACGGTTTCATTTTGGGATGGACATCGGGAAAAATGTTATTATTGCCAGAACGGTTCATCTTGATAAAAATATTAATCCTAAGGGAATCCATATTGGTGATAATACTTGGCTGTTAAGGAATGCAATGGTACTTGCACACGATTATTGTCGTGGTGAAAATGGAACTGGAAAGCGCTTTAATACTTATATAGGAAAGAATTGCGTAATTGGTGTCAATTCCATAGTATTGCCAGGAGTGAAAATCGGTGATCATTGCGTCGTTGCTGCCGGAAGTGTCGTGACAAAGGATGTGCCTTCTAATAGTCTCGTTGCTGGCAATCCTGCAAAAGTGCTAAGGACAGGCGTAGAAGTGAGTGATAAAGGACAAATCGTGAACTATGGAGGGTAATTTTCCATTGCCCCCAAATACTGTATACTAAAAATGTATAAGCACTTCTTTAAACGTTTTTTTGACTTCTGGATAGCGCTGATAGCACTGATTTGCATATCGCCCATCTTGTTGGTGGTAACCGTTTGGCTACACTTTGCCAATAAAGGAGCTGGCGTCTTTTTCCGACAAGAACGACCGGGGAAAAATGCGAAGATATTCAAGGTCATCAAGTTCAAGACAATGACAGATGAACGGGATGTGAATGGAGAGTTGCTGCCAGATGAAAAAAGATTAACAAGGGTCGGGAAATTTGTGCGTTCTACATCAATAGACGAACTGCCTCAATTGTTTAATGTTCTGAAAGGTGATATGGCTTTGATTGGGCCTCGTCCGCTGTTGGTGCAGTACCTTCCACTATATAATAAAGAACAGGCGAGACGGCATGAGGTCCGACCAGGAATTTCCGGTTGGGCGCAGTGTCATGGTCGTAATGCTATCTCCTGGACCGAGAAGTTCAAATTGGATGTGTGGTATGTTGACCATGTTTCTTTTTGGACAGACCTGAAGGTTATTTGGATAACGATACAAAAAGTACTGAAGCGAGCTGATATTTCAGAGGAAGGTCAGGCTACAATGGAAGCTTTTACAGGAAACAATTAAAGTGATGGATTCTCATAAACTTTTTGATATTATTGTTGGGCTATGTAGCAGCGTGCTACTGGAAAACAAGGATAGGGATTCAATACCTAACTTGGCGATTGGCGAGTGGGAAGAGTTACTAACTATCGCCAGCAAGCACGGTATGCTTCCGTCGTTGATGCAGGTCTTTGAGGGTAGACAGATTGATGATAAGGAATTCAGACGGGTGGTCGTCAAGAAATTTGCCTCTGTTCAGAAGAACGCGCTGAATTTCAAGAATAGGCTCCTGACCGTCAGGGAACTTGCCGCCATGTTTGCTGAAGATGGCATCGACATGATGGTGTTTAAGGGTGTTGCTACCGCTCAATTATATCCAAAGCCAGAATGGCGCGTATTCAGTGATATTGATTTCTTCCTTTATGGAAGATGCTTCGACGGAAATGCGGCTATGGAACGCCATGGAATAAAAAGTCGTCCATTCTATCACCATAACACGGAGGCTACACTGCACGGGATACTGCTAGAGAATCATTATGATTTTGTGGAACGCCTGAATCATCGCCACAACAAGGTGGTTGATGATGAACTGAAGTTGCTGGCCAATGAGGAGGGGAAGTCGATAAAGGCGTCTTTCTTGGGAAATGATGTCAACAATGTCTATATTATGACACCGACGATGAATGCTATCTTCCTGATGCGCCATATGTCGGCTCATTTTGGAAGTGAGTCAATCGCATTGAGGATGTTGTATGACTGGGCTCTTTTCCTAAAGGCTCATGCTAAAGATGTGGACTGGCCACGTGTCAAAAGGATATATGATGCTTCGGGGATGACAGAGTTTGTTGGAATCATCTTGGAGATTATTCGGACCCATTTAGGGGCAGATTTAAGAGATGTACCTGTCCAGCCGATAGCTAATGAGAAGACGGAGAGAGTGTGGGATAGTATTGTCTCTCCTCCTGAAACTAATCCGCATAAGAAATACAGCCTTATGTATTTCGTTTATGAGACCAAAACGTTCATAGGGAACAAGTGGAAACATGATATTGTATATCCGGGAGAATCCTATTTCATACTATCTCTCCATTATGCGTGGTCGGTATTCAAGAGAAAGACAGGATTGTTGAAGATAAACGTAAAATAACGAAAAAAGGCTTCAAAGTTTGGAAGTTTGAAAAGAAAAGTGTATTTTTGCAACTGATTAAAAGGAAAGGAAAAGGATATGTGTACGTGTATTGCTGAAATTAAAGAATCATATACAAAGGTGAGGTATCAGACTGCAGAGGTGGCTCATCAACAGTTTGATATGGATGATTATTTGGACAAAGTGATTGTTGTTCGTAAGAAACTGGAACGGATTACCGAGGAGACAAATAATCTGGTGGAGACGGTGCGTGACCACTTCACTGAGTTTGATGAGCAAGAGACAACTGAACTGCTGGCTCATTCAACACCGATTTTGGTTCTGATGGATCTGTTGCATCAGAAGCTGATAGATTCTCCGCTTTACTCGGGCCTAAAGACTGCCGTTGAGAATTATCGGGACTGTGTGAGCGACTTTCAGGAACTGTGCACTGATCTACAGGTGTGGAATATTGATGTCCCACGAAATTCAGAAGTGTTAGAAGCAGAACGTAAGTTAACTGAAATGCTAAAGGGATGATATTTTACACATCATCAACCTTTCGTAGGAATCTTGAGAGCCTCACGAAAAAATCACGTGACGGATATATGTCTGTAGTGACGGATATATGTAATGCTATGAGGGAAATGCCTGATGACATTTTACGTGACACAAACGACCGGGTAAGACAGTTGCCGGATTATCGTATTGTCAAATTGCGTTTGCCAAATTCGGGACAGAATCTTTCAAGATCCAATGGTTTCCGACTGATTTATTGGGTATCGCTTCTTACTGATGATATAGTTCTGCTGAGTATTTATCCTAAGCGAGGACCACAGAGTGCGGTGGATTTAATTGATAGCGAGTACGGTCGCTTGGTTGTTGAGATGACTCAAGAGAGTAAGGCAAACCAACTTCATCAGGTAGACATTGCTGCTGGACTTTTTGAATTAAGTCAGTCTGCATGCTTAGTTGATGATAAATGTAAAATAACAAAATAATGTCGCAAAAGAGAATTTATTTATGCCTGGCTCACATGAGTGAGGCAGGAATGGAACAGAAATATGTAAAGGAGGCGTTTGATACGAACTGGGTGGTGCCATTAGGTCCAAACGTTAATGAGTTTGAGCACGAGCTCAAAACGTTTGTGACCAAAATGAGTAATGAGGAATTTGTAATTAGTAATGACCTCAATAATAAAGAGGTTGTGGCTTTGGCTTCTGGAACGGCAGCAGTACACTTGGGCCTGCTGGCCTGCGGCGTCGGACCGGGCGACGAGGTGATTGTGCAGTCGTTTACGTTCTGCGCTTCGTCGCACCCGATAACCTATTTGGGAGCGACGCCTGTGTTCGTGGACTCTGAGCGGGATACATGGAACATGGACCCGGAACTGATGGAGGAGGCTATCAAAGACCGCATTGCCAAGACCGGGAAGAAGCCGAAGGCGATAGTACCCGTTGCTCTGTATGGCATGCCTTACCAGATAGACCGCATCATGGAGATTGCCAACCGCTATGGGATTCCTGTGGTGGAAGATGCGGCCGAGGGTTTTGGTTCGCGGTTCGGCGGTCAGGTGCTGGGCACGTTCGGCGAGTACGGGGTGCTGTCGTTCAATGGTAATAAGATGATTACGACATCGGGAGGCGGCGCGCTGATTTGTCCAGACATGGCAGCCAAGCAGAAGATTATGTGGTATGCCACTCAGGCTCGTGAGGCTTATCCGTATTACCAGCATGAGGCCATCGGCTATAACTACCGTATGAGTAATGTTTGTGCCGGTATAGGCCGTGGACAGATGACGGTGGTGGAAGATCATATCAGTCATCATCGGCATATAGCCCAGATGTACAAGGAGGCTTTTGCTAATGTGGAGGGTATTACGTTCCATGACGAAATGGAAGGTATGGAGTCGAACTTCTGGCTGTCGACCATCTTGTTGGACGAGAGCCTGAAGGTGAAAGGCGAAGAACTGGCATACGCTGAGGCCGTGCAGGGAGCCGTGGGAGGTGCTGCTGGCGTGGTGCATGGCGGCGGCACTGTCCATACAGACTGTGAACCGAACAGGAATGTGGAGGCCATGCGACTTGCGTTGGACAAGGAGCAGATTGAGAGTCGTCCGCTTTGGAAGCCGATGCACAAGCAACCGGTATACAAGGATGCTCCGGCATACGTGAACGGGGTTAGTGAGCAGTTCTTTAAACAGGGGCTCTGTCTGCCTTCGGGGCCGTGTGTGAAGGATGACGATGTGAAGCGCATCATCGAAACAATCATCAATTCAATTGAAGGGTAGAATCAATTCTATTATGAATCCGTTTAAGAAAATTATCAATTGGTATTTCAGCAAGAAAGCGCTGCCATACTGGTGTATCCTGATACTTGACTTGTTCGTCATGTTGTTAGCAGGATTGTTCACCTATTTTATATTTATATATCGCCGACAGGTGGAGGTGGATATATGGCTCTTGGTGAAGACGCTTTGTATGTATGTGGTGCCTTGTCTCGTCGGAGCACGAATGTTTCATACTTACGCTGGAATTATTCGCTACTCGTCGTTCGTTGACTTAATGCATGTGGCATACGCCAACGGGGTGTCGTTGGCGGTGGCCTATGCATGGCATTATTTTATATATAGGTTCCCTACGGATGTGTTTTACCATCTGCATTTCCGGCATATCGTGCTGATGTATGTCATTGGCACGGCCATGATGTGGGGGGTGAGAGCACTGGTGAAATCACTTTATGATGTGGCGATGACCGATGGTTGGGCTTTGCGGACACTGATTTATGGCGTGAAAGAGGGAGGTATCGGACTGGCCAAGAGTATTCGGGCACAGAATCCAAAGCACTTTGCCTTGAAAGGCTTCATCGCTCCTGATAATTCTTTCAAGCACAACCTGGTGATGGGGGAGAAGGTGTATAGTGCGGACTGTGATTTGGAAGCTGTCATCGACAAACTGAAAATCAAGGCTGTATTAGTCTCGCCCTTCCAAACGGAGAACTTCCGTAATAACACTGACCTACAGGACAAACTGCTGGCCTCTGGGGTGAAGATATTCATGGCCCAGGGAGCCAAGGAACTCAGTGCTGCGGATTTGCAGGAAGGCAGTGGGGTGGGGGACATCCAGCTGAAAGAGGTCAGCGTGGAAGACCTGCTGCCCCGCGATGAAATAAAGGTTGACCTGAAGGCGATGGGCGAGCTGATAAGCGGTAAGCGCATTTTGATAACCGGTGCTGCCGGCAGCATCGGCAGCGAACTGGTGAAGCAGATTGCCCAATATAAGCCGGAGGCCATGGTATTGATTGACCAGGCTGAGACGCCGGAACACGACGTCAGGCTGATGATGGCCCACGATTATCCGGAAGTAGAGGCTGAGACGGTGGTGACGAGCATTTGCAAGGCTGACCGCATGGAGAGAATTTTCAGGGAGTTCAGGCCCGACTATGTGTTCCATGCTGCTGCCTACAAGCATGTGCCGATGATGGAGAACAACCCCTCGGAGGCTGTGCAGAACAATATCTATGGTACGAAGGTGATTGCCGACCTGAGCGTGAAGTACGGCGTGAAGAAGTTTGTGATGGTGTCGACTGACAAGGCGGTGAATCCGACGAATGTCATGGGCTGTTCGAAGCGCATCTGCGAAATATATGTACAGAGTCTGAACCATGCTATCCAGCACGGTGCGCAACAGGGCATGACGCAGTTCGTGACGACCCGCTTCGGCAATGTGCTGGGATCGAACGGTTCGGTTATTCCGCTGTTCCGTGAGCAGATTAAGAAAGGTGGACCGGTGACGGTGACTCACCCCGACATCATCAGATACTTCATGCTGATTCCAGAGGCCTGTAAGCTGGTACTGGAGGCCGGTACGAAGGGCAACGGCGGCGAAATCTTTGTCTTCGACATGGGTAAGCCCGTGAGGATTGCCGACCTTGCCAAGCGCATGATCCGACTCTCGGGCGCTGAGAATGTGGAAATCAAGTACACGGGACTGCGTGCCGGCGAGAAACTCTATGAGGAGGTGCTCAACGACCAGGAGAGCACGAAGCCGACTTTCCACGAGAAGATACGTATTGCCGAAGTGCGGGAGTACGACTTTAACGAGGTGTCGCGACAGATAGACGAGCTGATTGCTGTTTCTAAGCAGTATGATGATATGGCTACTGTGGCGAAGATGAAGGAGATAGTGCCTGAGTACAAGAGCAAGAACTCGGTCTACGAGGAACTGGATCAGAAGGTGAAGGGTGAAGGGTGAGAAGTGAAGGGTGAAAGGTGAAGGGTGAAAGGTGAAAGGTGAAGAGATGGAAGAATACCAGCATCATATATTTGCGCCGTACAGGGTGTGCCCGATTGGGGCGCATGTTGACCACCAGCATGGGCTGGTGACGGGCTTTGCTATTAATAAAGGCGTTGACCTGTGGTTCAATGTGCGTGAAGACAGCAAGGTGCTGTTGACGTCGAGAACCTTTGAGGGTGACGTCAGCTTTGAGATTGACAAACCGTCGCAAGTTCGTGAACACCACTGGGGCGACTATGCCCGTGGTGCCAAGTATGCTTTACGCAAACGCTTTGAACTGCTGCATGGTATTGACGGTGTTATCCAGGGTTCGTTGCCTGTAGGCGGACTGTCGTCATCGGCGGCCGTGCTCATTGCCTACGTCATGGCTTTTGCCAAGGCCAACGGCATTCGTCTGCAGCCCTTTGAGGTGGTGCAGATTGCATCGGAGGCTGAGCGTGAGTACATCGGTCTGAACAACGGTCTGCTTGACCAGGCGTGTATTGCCCTTGGCCGTAAGGACGGTCTGCTGTTCCTGGACTGTGACTCGAATGACTACCGCATCATCAAGAAGAACAAGGATATGCCGGAGTTTGAGATAGGTATCTTCTTCTCGGGACTGACCCGTAGCTTGGTGAACAGCGACTATAACCTGCGAGTCTATGAGTGTAAGACGGCGGCATGGAATATGCTGGCCTATACCGACCAGCCTCTGAAGACGTTTGACAAGACGTTCCTGCGCGACATTCCGAAGGCTACCTACGAGAAGACCCGTATTGCCATGCCGGCACGGTTTGCCCGTCGGGCTGAGCATTTCTACTCTGAGTATCGTCGTGTCCGTCAGGGCGTGACGGCTTGGGAGACGGGTAACCTGAAGCTGTTCGGCAAACTCAGCTTTGACTCCTGCGAGAGTTCTATTCATAACTACGAGTGTGGTAGCCCTGAGCTGATTGCCATCTACGAGATTATGCGGAGCTTGCCCGGTGTCTGGGGCGGGCGCTTCTCAGGAGCGGGATTCAAGGGAGCCTGTATCGCCTTGGTGGATCCTGCCTATAAAGACGAGGTGGAGAAGCTGCTGACACAGCGCTATCTGGAGCAGTTCCCGGAATATGAGAAAACGTTCCAGGTGTTCTGGGTGAAGCCTGATGATGGGGCGCGATTTGTAGAGAAGTGAGAAGTGAAGAGTGAGAAGTGAAGAGGGAAGGGTGAAGAGTGAAGG
>JAEEGJ010005221.1_pt1 | contig 41557 bp, 27 predicted proteins | sample 8958761 | NCBI WGS metagenome assembly JAEEGJ01 (sample SAMN16246546, study PRJNA631951) | gut metagenome | biome: gut microbiome; feature: rumen; material: RS-attached | host: Bos | place: Iran: Karaj | collected 2018-10 | reverse complement strand
GCGCGGGTTATCTGGCGTGCGGTCTTGGAGGTGTCAAACGGGATGCCGTGGGCGTTAAGGCAGCGCTTGGCGGGCGGGTAGATGGAATTACCGATCTCCTCGGTCGATACGGCGGCCGATTCCACGTAGAACTGCTCGTTTAAGCCCCGTGAGCGGATTTTATCCTTGAAGATGAACTCTGCCATAGGGGAACGGCAGATGTTGCCGTGGCAGACAAATATGATCCTTTTCTTTTCCATGCGTTTTTATTTGGCCTGACTGAATGGCTCGCTGGGCAGGCGGAACATGATGCGTGCATCACGTGCGGTCATGCCGGTTGAGGCGTTTCCCAGATCAGGTACATTGAATGACTTCAGGTTATAGAGGTAGAAACGTGAACTTTTTTGCGGAAGCACGAACGGTTTGGTCAGATTACCCTGTGCGTCAATGTGGCAGAAGTAGGGTTTTCCGTACTGACCGTCGCCTCGTTTGCTGGCAAACACGAACCAGCGGCTGTTGGATGACCAGCTGTGATAGGTGTCCGATTTGTCTCCCTTGATGCTTTCCATTGCCGTAATCCGTCCTGTCTGCAGGTCTGCCAGATACAGTGTGGACTCGGTGTGGAAGAGTGGGAACGTGCCGTAATCGGCCACCGTGAACATGAGCCAGCGGCCGTCGGGCGAGGCTTTGGGATGACAGGCCGATGCGTTTGCCGCCTGCCCGTTCCAGATGGTGTCTATCTGTGAGCTGATATGTCCGTTTTCCGCATAGAAATCGGCCCGTACAAGTGAGTATTTGACCTTCTCAATCTCCTGCGGCAGCGGGAAGGTATCGGCCACACACCAGAACACCGATTTTCCGTCGGCCGAGAAGCAGGGGAATGTCTCAAACCTGTCGGCGCGGGCCACATGAGGCAGGTTGATCATCTGATTGTTATCGAAATCGGCCACAGTCAGGTCCGATGCGCTGTCATACACCTCCATACGCTTGCCTGCTACGGTGTGGAAACTGGGCAGGATGATATTGGTGGAGAATACTCCGAAACGGCCTGAGGGATGTATCTCGCCGTAAACGGTGCCGGAGAGCATTCCGGGGGCGTTAAGGGTGAGCTTGCGCAGTTTGCCGTCGCGGTTCAGGATGGCGCCTCCGTGCGGGCCGCGTATGTAATACATTGACAGATCGCCGCGCTGCTGCCCGTGAATGTGGCAGTTCATGCAGGCGTTGTCGGTGCGTTTGTAGTCACAGATTACGGTCTCGTCAAAGTTCTCTATGCAGCGTTCCATGATGGAGACCTCGTTGTACATCTGATATGAGGGCTCTATGAGACGGTAGGTCAGGTAACCGTCTATATCATCGGGACTTACGTATATGGACCAGGCATCGGTTACGGTCTTGCCGTCAACTGTGGCCTGGGCCTTTACGGTTATGGTGTTGCCGGCTGCATCGGCCATGAAGGATTTCCATTTGCGCAGGGGCCATTCCACTTCAAGACCTTTTATGGTGACCGATTTGCCGGCCATTGTGAACGTTGTCACAGCTTTCTCGGCACCGCTCATTGCGTAGTGGAAGTTGAGAGGCGCTATGTTGGCCGGAATGGTAACCTCCTTGTAGTCGGGGTAGATTACAAGCGGTCCCAGGCTGCCGTCAACGGCAGTCGCGGCGTAACGGTTGCCGCAGCCCGAAAGCATCAGGCAAAACGCAATCAGTATGTTTCTTGTGATATTGTTCATAAGCGGGTTACTCTTCGGGGGCGTTCATGTAATAGTACCAGTAGGTGTTGCGGTATTTCTCGGGGGTGCGGAAGAAATACTCCATCCTTTTGATCAGGGAATTGTCCACGCCGAATAGGGCGGCATCCTCCTGAGTCATCCTGTCCTGCAGGCTGAGCCAGATAAGTACGGCTTCGTGGTAGTTGTGGGCTTTGATCAGAACCGGGGTGTAATCCTCGATGAAATGATCAAGGTCGTAATGCAGGAGGTCACAGCACAGCAGGTAATTGCGGGCCAGCATGTTGTCGGGATTTGCCTCGAGGAGTCCCAGCAGGATGGGCCTGAGCTCGCTGGAGTGATGTACAAAGTCCGTCTTTGGCAGTTTAGAACGCTCCTGGGCTATCCGGTCGCGTACATCGGGTGTCTGGTTCTCAGGCATCATGCTCCTGGCCCATTTGCCGTAGAACAAGGTCTTGCTCAGTATGTTGAGATATTTCTGTGCTGCCGCATACTCGCCCGAAATCAGGTTTACGCGGGCCAGACGGACCAGAAAACGTGTTCCTGTATGCTTGGGTGATGCCTGCAGGGCTATAATGGCGCTCTGCTCGGCAACGGTCATGTTTCCCAGTTGGAACCATGCTTCGCCAGCTAGTGTGACGGTGAACGGTGATTTGTCCGTGTCAACGCGGAGCAGAAGAGTGGCATCGCCTTGCTGTACGTGGTCAAACAGTGCCTGACCCAGGTTACCCTTCATGGCGTGGGCCAGATTGAAGCAGTAACTGGATTCGGTCGTGTGAAAGTCCTCCTTTGACAGTTTCAGCACCTTGTCCCAGTTCTCTCTTGACACTTCTGTGTCCAGACCTATTATCTTGTCATACCTTACACGCGGTACACCCCATATTTTGCCGTAATGTTTGTGGTAGGGCGATCCAAGCATCCATACGCCGACGGCCACAAAGGGTATGACAGCAAGAATCCTTAAGTTTCTCTTTTTTATCTGCAGTATAGCATATATGATTGCCAGATAACCCAAAACCACCAGTGTGTAGCGTGTAATGAAAAGATTCCCGGTTTCACGCAGGAATGACCATATGAATACCAGCGTCGCAACCGACAGGGACTGCCATTGTCCAAGGAATCTGATGCATATGCGGTAGACCAGTGCGCCGATGGCTGTCAGCAGGAGCGAGACGGTCAGGGGGCCGATAACCGGGAGGTGAAAGAACTGCTCCAGAAAGTCTCCGGTTAAGCGCACCAACCAGCCTGTTCCCTGATATGTCCGCAGCAGATAATCCCAGTCAAAAAGGAACAGGTTCATCTGTTCGCGACGCATCAGATGATACGGGTATGCAAACTGGAAAAAGCAGTAAGCCGCCAGAAAAGCCAATACTGCAATTAGGCTATTGATGTTGCGGTTATTCAGTTTCATATACATCAGCGAAGATACAAAAAAAGAGAGTGGCAAGCGCCACTCTCTTTGGGGAATTATAATCTGCGACGATCAATAATCTTTATTCTGTTTCAGGTTAGGATTGATCTGCATCTCCTTGAACGGGAACGGGAATACCTCGTGCTTACCCTTCTTGAAACCTACGTTGTAGAGCTTCTTGCACCAGTCTGCATCGCCGCGCTCGATATAACCGCGGTGTGTAGCCTCGCCTTTGGTAAACATGGCATCGCAGAATGAGGGATAATCCTCACCGTTGTGACCAAGTGCAGCCTCTGCATCACCCCAACGTACCAGATCCTGGAAACGTGTTCCGTCAAGCCACATCTCAAGATACTTCTCAGTCTTGACAGTAGCCATATCCAGTGTGGTAACAGGAGTTGCTGACTGAGCACGGGTGTTGACCTTCTGGAGAGCTGCAAGACCAGAACCGTCGGCGTCTGAAGTCATTGCGCAAGCCTCAGCGTACATGAGGAGAACCTCAGCATAGCGCATAAGGCACATGTTCCACTGAATCTCATTGGTAGGAGTCTGGTCCTCTACGCGATAGAGGTGCTTCCACATGAAGTAACCTACGTTTCCGTAAAGACCGTCAGCTGCAATGATACCACGGTTTCTGTCAGCCTCCTTGGCGGCCTGAGTGGGGCAGTCGGCATCGCTTGTGTAAGGCATCTCGTAAAGAACCTCATCGTAGCTCTTGATCCAAGCCTTGCGTCTTGCTGAGTTGGCACCGTCGTAAGCAAGAATTGTATTCACGAATTTCTCTGAAGGGCAAACCTCACCCCAACCGTTGTGAACATACTCTGTTCCGGGGCCTGTGGGAGGATTGATCTTCTCTGAACGCCATGACCACAGTATCTTCCAGTTAGGCTGGCAGCGGCCATAGTAGTCACTCTGTCCGCTGTAAACGAGGTTGAGCTCAAATACGCTCTCCTTGCAACCACGGCCTGAGTAGTGATAAAGCTTGGCCATATCGGCAGCGTCAACCAGGTCATACAGCTTTGAATCAATGACTTCCTTCAAAGCGGTCTTTGCACCGGCATAATCCTTCTTGCTCAGAAGAGCCTTGCCCTTAAGTGCATATGCATACTCCTTTGTAACCTTAACGGCACCGTCCTTGTCAGTGATAGTGTCCTTGGAAGTCAGATAAGGAATGGCCTTGTCCAGATCGTCGGCAATCCACTGAAGAACATCTGCCTGTGAAGAGGCATTGCCGGGCTTCTCGTCAGAGTTGAATACGTGGTCGGCGATAGGAGCGGTACCCCATCCGAGTGCGAGGAGGAGCTGAGCCTGGTCGCGGAGTACGCGAGCCTCGGCAACGCATCTCTTCTTGGTCTGGGTGTCAGCCTTGTCACCGTCAAAATTGTCAATTACAAGGTTGGCGATACGGGCAATCATGTAGTAGCACTCATATGTTCCGGTGATAAGACTGTTGTTGGTCTCATGACGGAAAGAGTTGATGGCGTTGCAGTCCAGGTTATCAGCCTTGTTGTTACCTGCAGCGTAGATGTTGTCTGATGCATACTCCCACATTGAGAGGAAGGGGCACTCGTTCCAACCTGCGGTAGTCCACATGGTGTTTGAGTAGAAACGTCCTGCGGTATAATATGCAGAGGCGAGTGCAGATTCTGCATCAGCGTCAGTCTTATAGTAGTCTTCAGGAAGAACAACACCCTTTTGAGGTATGTCCAGCCTGTCTTCACACCCGGTAAGTACGAGTGCGGTCAAAGCGATTGAAGCCAATAATATCTTTTTCATACAGCTTTTTTTTAGAAGTCAATGTTAACACCGAAAATGAGAGACTTAGATGTAGGATATGTACCCATATCTATGCCGGCAGCATTCCCACCAGTTGTAGCGGTTTCGGGATCGAGACCGATATACTTGGAGAATGTGAAGTAGTTGTCAAGAGAAGCGAATACACGGCAGTTGCTGATGTATGCCTTGCGGGTAAGTTCTCTAGGCAGAGTATAACCAAGCTCTATGGTCTTGATCTTGAAATATGAACCGTCAAATACGTTCAGAGTAGAACTGAAGGCCTCGGTGGTCCAATGGTTGGCTGCGGGGAACTTGGCGGTTGCCTCGTCACCAGCCTTCTTCCATGAATGATCCCAGTAATATGAATATGTATTACATGAAGGACGGTCAACACGGAAAGAGGTAGGATAGATCTCGTTGCCTGCTACGCCTGTGCCGAATACGGTGAAGTCAAAGTTCTTCCATTCCAGATTGACGGTAATACCGAATGTCCAGTCAGGAATACCGCAACCTATGTCAACGCGGTCATTCTCATCGATCTTGTTGTCGCCGTTCTGGTCAACGTAATGGGCGTTACCCTCTTCGTCGATGTGGGTAAACTGATAACCCAGCATGTACCAGATGGGATGACCCTGCTCAAATGTTGTCTGGAGGTGGGTGCCCTGAGGTGTTCTACCTGCGATGCGGTCAACTGTAGGAACGATGTAAGTAACCATGTTGCTCAGATGAGCTACATTTCCGTTGATTGCATATGAGAAATCACCGATCTTGTCCTTCCAACCGAGCTCAAACTCGATACCCTTGTTGCTTACCTCACCGGCGTTGATGGTCGGAGTGGTTGAGAATCCCTTGTCGCCGAATGCGGGAAGACCAACTTCGCAAGCAACCGGAGCACCTACGAGAAGGTCCTTAGTGGTCTTGTCGAAGTAATCCAGACCAACGGTGAGTCTGTTGTCAAAGAAGCGGGCGTCAATACCAAGGTCAAGCTGCTCTGCAGTCTCCCATTTGAGGCTCGGGTTGGCAGCACCTGTGGTAACTGAACCGGTGGTGAGAGTAGGATCGTCTACATGGTACTGATACCAGAGAACGTTTGAACGTACTGAAGTGGAGTAAGGATAATCTCTAAGTACGTTTACGTTACCGTTCTGACCCCAAGAAGCGCGGAGCTTCAAGAATGAGAGAACGCTGGGATCGATGTTATCCTTGATAAATGACTCGTTGCTGATGGCCCAACCTGCGGAAACTGAAGGGAAGTAACCCCAACGTGACTCCTTGGGAAGCTTTGATGAGTCAAATGCATCGGCGCGGAAGTTAGCCTGGATGCTGTAGCGGTCATCATATGAATAACCGATACGACCGAAGTATGAAAGGTTGGCTGAACGGCCGGGAGCGTTTCTGATGGTCTTGGTAACGCCGTCGTTGAGCAGATAATCCATATAGAGGAAGTTGTCGGCATATCCCATGAGGATGTTCTTACCGGTAGCTGATGTCTCTACATTATCCCAGTTGTTCTCAATGTAAGACATACCTGCCATTACGTTCACGTTGCTCTTGCCGAAGTCCTTGTTGAAGTTGGCGAAGTTCTCCCACTGATAGTACCAGCTGGTGTAAGCGTTGGCTGAGATAGTGTAGTTGTCAGCCTTTACGAATGCGTTGGCATAATAGGGCTCAGTGTATGAGTGCGAAGTGTTGTATGACAGTCTGTAACCCAGACGTGATGTGAAGGTCAGGCTCTTGAGAGGCATGAAGTTTACGTATGAGACACCACGTACGTTGAAACCGCCGCTGTAGGAATCAGTAGCGTCTCTCTGAGTGAAGGGGCTACCTGACTGAGTCTCACCGATAAGGGGAAGAGTCCAGTAGAGACCTGTGTCTGAATCCTTAAGGATCTTGACACCCTGGGACTGCTGCAGCTTCTGGGCTGCTGAAAGGTGATTCTCGTCGCCGCGAACGGGGAACAACGGAGAAGAGGTGATGGTAGCAAGCATTGCTGAACCGTTATCGTTCTGCTGTGAAACAGACTTGGTATTCCACTTCTCGATTGAGTTGTTGGTACCTACGGTCAACCACTTCTTAATCTTATAATCAGCGTTCAGCTGCATGGTGAGACGATCGTAAACGTCCTTGTCACCTTTAAATATACCGTTGTTGTGAACGGTGTTGATTGACATGAATACGCTACCGTTCTCGTCGCCGCCCTGGAAACCGAAGGTGTGACGCTGGCTCCATGTGGGAACGAATACCTCCTTGCCCCAATCTACGTCGGTAGTGCCGTCGTAATAGTCGTCAAGCATGCTCTGGCTCAGGAAACCCTGTGCCATTCCGTAATCAATGTAGTTCTGAGCATTCATGATGTCAAGCTTGCGTGACAGCTGTGAAAGCTGGAACTGGCTGTTGTAGAATATGCGGCCTGAGCCCTTGTTTGCGCTACCTGACTTGGTTGTGATAAGAACAACACCGTTACCAGCCTGAGCACCGTAAATGGCTGCTGATGCGGCATCCTTCAATACCTCAACGTTAGCGATCATTTCGGGATCAAGATACTGGATGTTGTCAACCTGAAGTCCATCAACGATAAGCAGCGGGCCGATTCTGTCGGAGTTAGATGAATAACCACGAACGCGGATCTCGGAACCTGAGCCCGGAGCACCTGAAGTGGTCAGGACCTGAACACCTGAAACCTTACCCTGGAGGGCTGCAGCAGCGTCTGCCATGGGACGGTTCTTGAGGTCGGCTGCACGGACTGATGCAACAGCACCGGTCAAATCAGATTTCTTCTGAACGCCGTAACCGATAACGACGACTTCCTCAAGAAGCTCTGCATCCTCGGAGAGTGTTACGTTGATGGTTGTGCGGCCGTTTACCTGTTCGGTAACAGTCGTATAACCCATGAATGAAAACTGGAGGGTTGCGTTTGACGGAACAGAGATGGAGTAGTTACCATCCAAGTCGGTGACGGTACCGTTCGATGTTCCCTGTTCAGCGATGCTGACGAGAGCAAGCGGTTCACCTGCGTCATCCTTAACCAGTCCCTTAACAGTCACGTTCTGCGCATATGCACAGACAGGCACTGCTATTGCCAGCAGAATGCCTAACACATGTTTTTTGAGATTCATAAAAAAGGATTAAAAAGGATAAAGTTAAACAATTAGGAAAAACTATTGCAAATGCTATTTTAGCTCTATGGAAAGGACAAATCAATTATTGAATAGGTTAATAAATCAGGTTACAAACTGTGCAAACGTAAAGGTTTCTTTGAAACGCCCCAAATGCCAAACTTAAATTTTGTTTCATTCCATAAAAAACATAATGATTCAGGAACAATTGTTAATGTCTGAAATATGACCGACGGTTTCGGCAATTGGCCACACAACCGAATAAAGTGTCTATTTTTATACATGTTTAGAGAACAACATCTCATTTTATTGCTCTATATTTGTGAAACAGTATAACCAATTAATGTACGAGATATGAATATAAACAACATTATGGCAGATCTGGAGCGCAGGCATCCGGGTGAGAAAGAGTATCTGCAGGCAGTTCGTGAAGTGCTTATTAGTGTTGAACCAATCTATAACCAACATCCCGAGTTTGAGGACGCCAAGATTGTGGAACGCATGGTGGAGCCGGACCGAATCTTTACCTTCAAGGTGCCATGGACCGATGACAACGGCCAGATACACGTCAACACCGGCTACCGTGTGCAGTTCAACAACGCCATCGGCCCCTACAAGGGAGGTCTCAGGTTTCACTCATCGGTCAACCTGTCAATACTTAAGTTCCTTGGATTTGAGCAGACATTCAAGAATGCCCTGACTACTCTTCCTATGGGCGGCGGTAAGGGCGGATCGGACTTCTCGGCCCGCGGACGTTCGGCCGCAGAGATTGAGCGTTTCTGCCACAGTTTCATGCTGGAACTCTGGCGTAATATAGGTCCTGATACCGATGTTCCTGCAGGTGACATAGGCGTGGGCGCACGTGAGATAGGCTATCTGTACGGAATGTATAAGAAGCTTGCGCGTGAAAACACTGGTGTGCTGACCGGCAAGGGTCTTACCTTTGGCGGTTCCAGGATACGTCCCGAGGCTACCGGTTTCGGCGCACTCTATTTCCTGCGTCAGATGCTGGCCGATAAGGGTGATTCACTTGAGGGTAAGACCATAGCCATAAGCGGATTCGGTAATGTTGCGTGGGGCGCAGCCAAGAAGGCTACCCAGCTGGGCGCCAAGGTGGTTACTCTGTCCGGTCCTGACGGCTATGTCTATGACAAGGAGGGACTCAACGACGAGAAGATTGCATATATGCTCCAGTTGCGTGCTACCAATAATGACGTGATTGAGCCGTATGCAAAGAAGTTCGGTGCAGAGTTCTTTGCCGGACACAAACCTTGGGAGTGCAAGGTTGACATTGCTATGCCTTGCGCAACCCAGAATGAACTGAACGGCGAAGATGCCGCTATGCTGATAAAGAATGGCGTCAGGTATGTGGCCGAGGTTTCCAATATGGGCTGCACACCCGAGGCGATAGACACATTCATCGCAGCCCGCGTACTCTACGGACCGGGCAAGGCCGTGAATGCCGGCGGTGTGGCCACATCGGGCCTTGAGATGACGCAGAACGCAATGCATATCTCATGGTCGGCCGATGAGGTTGACGCCCGTCTGCACACCATCATGTCCGATATACATGAGCAGTGCGTCAAGTACGGTACCGAGCCCGACGGCTATGTGAATTATATGAAAGGCGCCAACATTGCAGGCTTCATGAAAGTTGCCCAGGCTATGTTGGAGCAGGGCTTCCTGGGATAATATATGATTAAAGACAGAATAGAGGCTCTTCGTCGGAAGATGGCGGAGTGGGGATGGGATGTTGCCGTAACTGTCGGCGAGGATCCCCATAACAGTGAGTATACTCCCAAACGCTGGTGTCAGCGTGAGTTCATAAGCGGATTTACCGGATCGGCCGGTGTAGTAGTGGTAAGCAGGGACCATGCCGGTTTGTGGACTGATTCCAGATATTGGATTCAGGCTGCCCGTGAACTTGACGGCAGCGGCATTGAACTGCACAAGATGGTGTCGGTTGAGGATAAGGACTGGATACGGTGGATTGCACAGAACGTTCCTTCAGGCGGAAAGGTCGGCATTGACGGGCTTTGCATGAGTATGGGCGAGGCTCTTCAACTTGAAAACGCCATCTCCGGAAACGGTTCAACGGTAATATCCAGACCCGATTATCTGGAGGCCCTGTGGCCTGACCGTCCGCTGCTCCCCCAGAATAAGGTGTGGATTCATGATGAAAAGTTTGCAGGTCGCAGCAGAGAGGAGAAACTGTCATGGCTGCGCGGTGAACTTGAAGGCATGGGATGCCGTTATATGTTCCTGAACTGCCTGGATCAGATTGCATGGCTGCTCAACATCCGTTCCAATGACGTGGAGTACTGTCCTTTTGTGATTTCATTCGCTCTGGTGGGCCCAAAGGGCGCGGAATTGTTCGCCGACGTTACAAAATTTGATTCAGATACGCTTTTTAAGCTCAAATGCGCCGATATCTCCCTGCATCCCTACAGTGAGGCGGGCGGATACATAAAGTCGCTTAAAACGAAGGGAAAGATACTGATTGACTCCCAATCGCTTAATTACGAGACGGGTAAGGCGATAGTTGATTCATTCGGGAGGGATAATATCGTTGAAGGCAGTTCTCCTGTTGAACTGGCCAAGGCGGTCAAGAACGATGTGGAGGTTGAAGGCTTCCGCAAGGCCTACCTCCAGGACGGCATCGTGCAGACCCGTTTCTTCAAGTGGCTTGAGGAACAGGTTTCATCCGGCGCAAGGGTTACGGAGTCAGATGCATCGGACAAACTGCATGAATTGCGTGCCTCTATGCCTGATTTTCTGGACGAGAGCTTTGAGACGATATCGGCCTACGGCAAGAATGCGGCTTTGCCCCATTATTCGACCGTCCGCGGGCAGGATGCAGTGCTTGAGCCGCACGGACTCTATCTGAATGACAGCGGTGCGCATTACACATACGGAACTACGGATATTACACGCACGGTCCCTCTTGGACCTCTGACTGATCTGGAGCGTGAGGACTACACTCTGGATATGATGGCTATGATTGACCTGGCAATGGCTCTTTTCCCCGAAGGTACGCCCGGTTGTCGTATTGACGCCATTGCCCGACGTCCGTTGTGGAATGCTATGCGCAATTTCGGTCACGGAACAGGTCACGGGGTGGGGAACGTACTCTCGGTTCATGAGGGCCCGCAGTCCATCCGCCAGAACCTCAAGGACCAGCCTATGCTGCCTGGAATGATTACGTCCGATGAACCCGGAATATACCGTGAGGGATTCCATGGAATACGTCATGAGAATATGATCCTGTGCTGCCGGAAGGGGGAGAATGAGTTCGGCCGATGGCTGGGATTCGAGACCCTGACTAGAACGTATCTGGATACATCGGCCATTGATTTTTCAATGATGGACAGACGCGAAATTGAGTGGCTGAATAATTTTAACCGCACCGTATATGATGAGGTGAGTCCTTATCTGACGGCAGACGAAAAGGAATGGCTCAATAATAAAACGTTGCCCGTTAAAATTTAAAGCTATTGAAAATCAGCATTTTGAATTATTCAGAAAGGTTTTTTGAAAAATTTTTCTGAATAATTTTTCTATTACCATACTGTTGCTGAAAAAATTTTGGCTACCTTTGCGCCGGATTTATATATAAAGGCCAAATTTCTGTTGATGAAGATTCAATCTATTTTTTTGTACTTACCATGTGCAGCCAGTTTCTTCTGGTTCCTTTCTTATCTTCTTTTTACTCCCAAGGGTTCTTCTTACCGTAAACTGTCACAGTTTCTTTTGGTATTTTCGCTGTTCCTGCTTTTTACCATACTGTCACTGGACAATGACGCATTCATGCTGATGCACTTTACGCTGTTCAAGCAGGTGGCAGCCCTGATGATGATACCCTTCTTCCTTAAATATATAAAGACGCTTGAAGGAAAAAGGCCCTCAGGTGTGTTTTATAATATATTGAGCGTAGTTCCGTATGTTCAGCTTATGGTTGGTATAGAGTCCGTTTACTCGGTCGGTTATGAGACCGCGGTAGGTATTCTGATTGATTCTTATACATTCCAGGGCCCCATGTTCCCGTATCTGCAGGACCGTAACCAGATACTGTACTATGCATGCTACACCTATATGTTCAAGGGTCTGCTTCTGGCAAATTTCCTGCTTTTCTCTATCAATCTGATGAAATGCGCCGTAAGCGGTGTCTGCAATATAAAACAGGTTTGGGGATTTCTGTTCAAACGCAGAATGGCACCCGTCAGACCGGTTCAGTTCTTTATGTCACTCCTGCTTTTCCTGGTAGTTGTTTCAGCACTCATTCTGGGAAAGGATAATTCATTGGATACCATTCCGCTGACCGCTCTGGGTTCTATCATGGTGGCATTATTTATCTCCATGATTGCTTTAGTGGGTACTGCAGGCTCTCAGGAGTATCACTCAATTCCGGGCTTGCTGAATTCTGTCAGGTTTGGAAGGAAGACCGATGATGAAGAGACTGCGTTTGAGGAGGTCCTGAAACCTTCAGAGGTGGCTCCAGGTAAAGATTTCGCCACTGAAAAGCGGACTGAAGATATTGTACTGCATGTTACGGATGCCGCGAAAGAGGAGGCTTTGGATAAACTCCGTGAGACTATCAGTGTGAAACTTGAAAAGTTTGTGGTTGAGGATAAACTGTATCTCAAGCATGATCTGACGCTCAACAATGTGGCTGACAAGCTGGGCGTATTCAAGGATGAACTCTCTGATTATATTAATTATAGGTATGACATGTCTTTTCAGAACTACATCAATATGCTGCGTATATCATATGCAGAGAAGTATCTGATGAGTCATGACCGTGTAACCCAGAATGAGATAGCCATGGAGTGCGGTTTCTCCGGTGCTTCTTCGTTCAACTCGGCTTTCAGCAAGAAAAACGGGGTAACCCCTAAGATCTGGAAGGACAGGCAGTTGGAACTGCTTAAGAATCAGGAGGCCTGAGGCATAATCACCGTCCGACTAAAAAAAACAAGAGACTCGCTGCACAGCGGGTCTCTCGTTCTCAATAGTCCTTTTCCAATAATTGAAATTTAGATGAACCGGTTTCACAACCAATCTTCTCTCTCCTTGTTTGCACTACAAATATATGTCATATTTTTGATTCGCGCGCTACATTATTAAAAAAAATGGGTGATTTCTTAATTTTTTTATGATTTGGGAATGTTTTTTGTGAATATGTTAGGTTGATGGGGCTCGGCGATCTGCCGGTGGGATAAAAAAGCAGGGAAGCGGGACTTCACAGTTCCGCTTCCCTTAAAATAAAATCTAATACCATGAAAAACACGTAGCAAAGATATAATCCCGAATTGTTATTTCCAAGAGATATGGAGTTTTTTTCTTAATTTTGTGCTACAATAGGTTTTAGACAGTAAAATGGGTACCAGAAAGCTTTATACGGCTGATAATATTAAATCCTATAAGGTAGAAGAGGAGACTACGCTGCTTCCTTTTCTGATTAAATCCTTACCTAATCTGAGCCGTACCGAGGTCAAGTCGATGCTTAAGTACAAGCATATAGGGATAAAGGGTTCGGCTGTTACGCAGTTTGATACTCCGCTTATGCCCGGTGATAGCGTAGAGGTCAATTTCGGACGTTCTTTCTATCAGTTCAACAACCCGCAGGTGAAGGTTCTGTATGAGGATAAGTACATGGTGGTAATAGAAAAGGCATCCGGCCTTCTTTCTGTAGCCAATGACAATGCGCGTGAAAAGAACGCCTTCCACATTGTCCGTGACTATGTCCTCCATTCAAATCCTGAGGCTGAACTCTATGTATGCCACCGCCTTGACCAGTATACTTCAGGTATCCTTCTCTTCTCAAAGGATCAGGATATGATGCTTGAGATGCGTTCCAACTGGGATTTTTATGTTAAGGAGCGCAAGTACATCTGCGTGACTGAGAACATTCCGCCCAAGAATGAGGATACTATAGAGAGCCTTCTGACTCAGAATGACCATATGCAGGTGTTCTCTACCAATGACCAGGAGAACGGCCGTCTTGCCATTACCCATTACAGGGTGATCCAGACCCGCGGACGCTATGCTCTTGTGGACGTTGAGATTTTTACCGGTAAGAAGAACCAGATCAGGGTTCATATGTCTGAAATGGGCTGCCCCATAGCTGGTGACATTAAATACGGAGCCGAGACAAATCCGGCACGTCGCCTCATGCTCCATAACTACCGTCTTGCATTCATCCATCCGGTTACGGGCGAACTGATGAGATTCTCGCTTCCCACACCTGTGGTATTTAGAAAACTGACAACTCCAGATAAATGAAAAAGAGTTACAAGCCGGGTACAATGATCTACCCTCTGCCGGCAGTCCTGGTAAGCTGCGGCGCCACCCCGGAAGAGTATAATGTGATGACCGCCTCATGGACCGGAACCGTATGCAGCAATCCGCCTATGTGCTACGTTTCCATTCGTCCGGAGCGCTACTCATATGATATAATCAAACGCAACGGTTGCTTTGTCATCAATCTGACAAACAAGGCTTTAGCTCGTGCAACTGATTTCTGCGGCGTCCGTTCGGGGCGTGATATGGATAAGTTCAGGGAGGCCGGCATCACTCCGGGAAAGGCTGAGGTGGTGGCTGCTCCCATTGTAGAGGAGGCTCCGGTTTCAATTGAGTGCAAGGTGGTGGATATCAGACCGTTAGGTTCTCATGATATGTTCCTTGCCGAGGTTGTGAATGTAATTGTTGACTCAAAATATATTGACAAGGACGATAAACTTGACATGGCTGCCATGAACCTTATCGCCTACACGCACGGCGAGTATTTTGACGTGACTAACCCTGCCGGTTTCTTTGGCTGGTCAGTCCGCAAAAAGAAGGTAATCAAACGCGAGAAAAAATAATTCTGCGGTTAATCCAAAAATTTCATGAACTTTTCAGGGTCGGTGTCAAAGGTGTACGGACCTTTGATCAGGCGGCCTTTTGCGTCAATTATCACGTAGAACGGCTGGGCGTTTGCGCCGAACTTGTGACGTTGCAGCAGGCTCCATTTGTCTCCCACTGTACGTATCTTGATCCTGTTTCCGTTCTCGGTTACGGTCCAACTCTTGGGCAGCGGAGTCTTGTCATCCACAAAGAGTGACACCAGAATGTAATCCTTCCTTATCTTATCGGCCACGCGCGGATCAGTCCAGACTGATGCCTCCATCTTGCGGCAATTTACGCAACCGTAACCTGTAAAGTCCACCAGAATGGGCTTGCCCGTGGATTCGGCGGCTATTATTGCATCGCTGTAGTCTGTAAACTGGGGCTCTACGGTCTGGTCGTTATGACCGAATATCTGAGTGCTCATGGGCGGCGTGAAGGCGCTGATAGCCTTGAGCGGTGCACCCCAGAGACCCGGAACCAGCCAGGCTGCGAATGCCAGTGAAACCAGACCGGCAGCAAGACCGGCCTTGCCTGAACGGTGTCTGATAAGGTAGATGCCCAGGAACAGTGCCATGAGAATCCAGAGCAGTATAAAGAGGTCACGCGGCAGGATTCCCTTTCCGTAAGCCATATCGGCCACAGAGAGGAACTTGAGCGAGAAGGCCAGTTCTATCACACCAAGGGTGACCTTTACGCGGTCCATCCATCCTCCGGATTTGGGCATTGACTGCAGCCAGCGCGGGAACATGGCAAAGAGGGTAAAGGGTATGGCCATTGCCAGTGAGAAACCGAACATTCCCACCGTAGGTGCCAGGATGCTGCCGGTGGAGGCGGCGTCTACAAGCAGGAATCCAATGATGGGACCTGTGCATGAGAATGACACGATTGTCAGTGTCAGCGCCATGAAGAATATGCCTCCCAGACCGGCGGCCGATGAAGATTTGCGGTCGGTTCCGGTGCTCCAGCTTGAGGGCAGGGTTATCTCAAACACTCCAAAGAAGGAGAGGGCGAACGCCACCAGGATAAGAAAGAACAGTATGTTCACAAAGGCGTTTGTGGCCAGTGCGTTGAGTGCGTTGGCTCCGAATATGAGCGTTATGATAAGTGCCAGTGCAACATATACCGCTATGATGGAGAGTCCGTAGACAATAGCGTCGCTTATGGCTTTGCGGCGATCCTGCGAACGTTTCAGGAAGAAACTGACCGTCATGGGTATGATAGGCCAGACGCAGGGGGTGAGCAGGGCAATCAGACCGCCTATGAAACTGGTAAGGAAGAGTCCCCAGAGACTTCCGCCGCCGGTCACTGCGTTGGCATCGGTGTATGTTACGGGTGCCCAGAGCAGGTTGTCAAATCCCTCTATGGCATCAATTCCCTGTTCCTGAGATTCGGCAGGTTGGGCTGCGCCGTCATCGGCATGACTGAACTCTATTCTCTGCGGGGGCAGGCAGGTCATGTCATCGCAGGCTCCGTACGTGAAGACACCCTCCATTGACCAACCCTCTGAGATTGCAAAATCCTGGAAGAATGTGACACTCTTCTCAAAATATCTCACGCTCATGTTGAATATCGGATCAAATATCTCCTTCTCGGTTCCGTGGAACTTCAGGTCCGATACGGGCTTGACGCCGTTGGATGAATCGAATGTGAGTTCGGCACTGATGGGTCCGCCCACGGGCAGTGAAGTGGAGTAGACGTGCCATCCGTCAGATATCTTGAGGCTGAACACTAGCCTTACCGTATCGGCCGAAATCTTCTCCAGTTTCTGGGTTGAGGTTACAGGCTTGGTGGTGTTTCCGAACGGGACGGCCAGCAGAATGGCCAATATGCAGGAGATAAGTGTCATCAGTTTTTTCAGTTTTGCGCGAAGTTATCAAAAATCACTTATAGGATTATAAAGAATAAATGATATATTTGCTTTTTAAATAACCCTTAAGAAATGAACCAGAGACGTATTGCCTTCATAGGCATTGTGCTTGCGGCAGTCGTTGTGGCTGCTTATTACTGTATGACTGACAAGAAAGAAAACAGCAAGGTAAACATCGGACGGAGTGATATCCGTATTGAAGACGGCAGATTCACCCCTGAGGCACTGTGGGCCATGGGACGTATAGGAGGAGTTGCCGTTTCGCCCGATGGCTCAAAGGTCGCGTATCAGGTGTCATATTACAGCATTGAGGAGAATGTCAGCCACACCGTCATCTACGTGATGAATGAGGACGGCACAGATGCAAGGCTGCTGACCAGAACTGCCAAGTCCGAGCACAGTCCCGCATGGATAGACAATGACCATATCGCGTTTCTTTCAGTAAACAAGGGAGTGCAGCAGATTTTCAGCATGGATGCCAACGGCAAGCACCGCAGGCAGTTGTCATTCATGGACAGGGACGTGGAGGGTTTCCTCTTCTCACCCGATATGAAGAACGTGCTCATGGTAATGAGCGTTCCAAATCCGCTGGTAAAGGAAAAACAGTATGAGGACCTGCCCAAAGCCACCGGTATGATTGCCGATGACCTTATGTTCCGTCATTGGGACACCTGGGTAACATCACTTCCGCATCCCTATGTGGCTGCGTTTGACGGCAGTAAGGTGGCCGATAAGTGCACGGACCTGATTGAGGGTGAGCCCTATGAGAGCCCGATGCTGCCGTTTGGAGGCATAGAGCAGTTTGCGTGGAGCCCCGACGGAAAGAACGTGGCATACACATGCCGCAAGAAAGCCGGTTCTGATTACACAAAGAGCACTGACTCAGACATATACCTTTATAATATTGAGAACGGTCAGACCGCCAATCTCTGCAAGTTGCCGGGTGCCACAGACCTTAACATGGGTTATGATACAAATCCCAAGTTCAGCGCCGACGGACGTTACATAGCATGGCAGAGTATGGAGCGTGACGGCTACGAGAGCGACATAAACCGTCTTTATGTCATGGACCTTAAGGATAACAGCAAGAAGTTCGTATCCTCAAACTTTGACAGTAACGTAGACGATTATATCTGGGCCGGTGACATGAACTATCTCTATTTCATTGGCTCATGGCAGGGATGCATGTCGCTTTTCTCTATTGATCTGGAGGGTAACGTGCTGCCTGTCAATACCGATGCCTGTGACTACAATTCCCTTGCACTTGGAAGCAACGACCGTCTGATAGTGACACGCCAGTCAATGCGTTTTGCCACTGAGATATACTCTGTGGACATCAGACGCGGACTTGCCGCCAAACTGACCAATGAGAACAATCATATCTATTCTCAGTTGGATAACATCAAGGTCGAGGCACGCGCCGTAAAGACCACTGACGGCAAGGATATGCTGACATGGGTGGTGTTCCCGCCAAACTTTGACGAGACAAAGAAATACCCCACAATACTGTTCTGCGAGGGTGGTCCCCAGAGTATGGTATCACAGTTCTGGAGTTATCGCTGGAACTTCCGTATCATGGCTGCACAGGGATATATCGTAGTTGCCCCCAACCGTCGCGGCCTGCCCGGATTCGGCAAGAAGTGGCTTGAGGATATCAGCGGTGATTACGGCGGCCAGTGCATGAAGGACCTGCTGTCAGCCATTGATGACGTCTGCAAGGAGCCTTATGTTGACAAGGACCGTTTGGGTTGTGTAGGTGCAAGTTTCGGCGGCTATTCGGTATACTGGCTGGCAGGCCATCATGAGGGACGTTTCAAGTGCTTCATTGCACATGACGGAATATTCAATCTTGAGCAGCAGTATCTTGAGACTGAGGAGATGTGGTTCCCGCAGTGGGATCTGGGCGGTCCGTTCTGGGACAGGAACAAGGTTACCGAGAGCACTTATGCCACATCACCGCATCTGTTTGCCGACAAATGGGATACCCCGATTCTCTGCATACACGGAGAGAAGGATTACCGCATACTCTACTCACAGGCCGTATCGGCCTTCCAGGCTGCACGTCTGCGTGGTGTTCCGGCGGAACTTCTGCTCTTTCCGGATGAGAACCACTGGGTTCTGAAACCGCAGAACGGCGTTCTGTGGCAGAGAACATATTTCAACTGGCTTGACAGATGGCTGAAAAACTGATATACATACTGTTCTCGATTCCGGGACTGACTATAGTACTGGCAACCGTTATCCTGAATGTCAGGGGCAAATGCTCACTCAGGATAAGGAGGTCTATGACTGCCATGCTTATTGTGGTTGCAATAAGCATGCTCTCATATGCACAGTTCTTTAACCAGTCACTTGGGGCAAGATACTCATGGGGCTTTGATTTCCTTTACGGTCTGATTACCCCGTTCTGTGCGCCGCTCTATTATGTGTTCATAAATTGTCTGACTGACATAAAACGCCGTCCGGCATTGAATGTGGCCATGTTTCTTCCGTCGGTCATATACGGAGTGCTGCTCGTATCGGCCCAGATTCTTATGAACGGCGACGAACGTCATGCATATATCTGCAATGAGATTTACGGACAGACCATCCAGATGGAGGCATCGGTGGCATATACATGGATGGTACTTGTAGCCAAGCAGATATTCAGCGTGTTCATGCCGGCCCAGGGTATCCTTGTGGTGGTTTACGGAGAGTTCCGTCTGAATACCTATACCAGGATGCTGCAGGATTACAGTACATATTCATCGGGTACTACCATCAAGATGCGCGGCATTCATGTCCTGACCATCCTGATTGTGGCTACCGGTATGGTGATGTCTTCAATACCTATCTCAGAGGGAACTGATCATATACTTCTTGTGGTATTTGCGGTGACCGGCCAGGTAATCATGGTTTCACTGATAGTATCATACGTCATGAAACTGGAGTATTCGGCCGAAGAGATGCATGAGTATACCGAGGAGCCTGTCGCTCCGGTGCCGCCCGTCGTTGTAGCCCGTCCGGGTGTCACTGCTCCTGCCGGAATGCCGGCTGCTGCTGTCGCTGCCGCAGTAAAGAAGGATCCGATGCCATCCACACTCATGGAGAAGATTGATTACGTAATGATTAATGAGAATCTGTTCCTGAAACCGGAACTGTCACTGATATCCCTTTGTGAAAGGGTAGGTACCAACCGTACTTATGCCTCAAAAGCCATAAAGGATGCCAAAGGATGTAATTTCTCGGATTACGTAAACCGTTTCAGACTTGACTATGCGGTTGAGTTGATGAAGAACACTCCCAAGGATGATATCGTGATTCAGAATATCGCCCTGCAGTGCGGATGCGGTTCAATACAGACTTTCTACCGATACTTTAAACTGTTCTACAACGAGACACCAACCCAATGGTTGGAGCGTAACAAATAAAAAAGAGCCCCGCGGGGCTCTCTTTTTTTATCTCTTCTGTTGCTGCTTTTGCAGACGTTCCTGTTCTTTCTGCAGGGCTTCCAGGCGGGCCATCATGCTGTTGCCTCCGGCCTTACGCTTGCTGGGATCGTTACGGCTGGCTTCATAATCGGCCTCAAGCTTGGCCAGAATGGCCTTTTCATCGGTCGAGCGACGCAGCCAGATCATGGTGATGATACCTACCAGACCTGATATGAAGTAGTAGTAGCAAAGTCCTGATGAGTAGTTGTTGAATGAGAAGAAGAATACCACAGGCATGATATACATCATCCACTTCATCATCTTCATGCTCTCCTCTTGTCCGGGAGCCACCTGCTGCTGTTGCATTGAGTAGATGGTGTTGATGATATTGGTAAGGCAGAACAGAAGGCAGAATATACTAAGGTGGTTACCTATGAGAGGTATGTTTGAACCCCAGCTGATCAGGTCGTCAAAACCGGTCAGGTCAGTAGCCCAGAGGAAACTCTGCTGGCGCAGTTCAATTGCATTGGGCACAAAGAAGAAGAACGCCATCCATACAGGCATCTGTACGAGTGAGGGCAGACAGCCGCCCATGGGGCTTACGCCGTATTTGCTGTAGACTGCCATGGTCTCCTGCTGCTTCTTCATAGCATCCTCGGGTTTGGGATACTTGGCGTTAACCTCATCGATGTAGGGCTTGAGGGCACGCATCTTGGCCGATGACATATAACTCTTGACCTGTGCCGGGAATACCAGTGCCTTGACGATAAGGGTCATGAGCAGGATCACGATACCCATGTTCAGGTTCCACTTGGAGAGGAGGTTGAACAGAGGTATGATGAGGTAACGGTTGATTTCGCGTACGATAGGCCAACCCAGGTCAATAACGCGGTTGAGACGTATCTTGTGGTCGCTGTTGGCCAGTTTGCTGTTCTGCTTGAGGATCCTGTAATCGTTGGGTCCAAAGTAGAACTGGAAGCGGGTGGGCTGGTTTCCTTCGGGGTCAAAGGCGACGTTGGTCTTGGCCATGAGTTTCTTCATGTAACCCTGTCCCTTCAGATAAGAGACACCTGACAGTTCTGCGTTCTGGGCATAAGTATCGGACGCAATCATTATGCATGAGAAGAACTGGTTCTTGTAGGCAACCCAGTCAAGACGCTCCTCGATGGTCTTGTTGGAGGCCTTGATTGACTTGGTTGTTGCAGGTGCCACGTTCATTACCTTGGCCTTGATCTTGTCGGCACGCTTGTAGGTGAGGGTGGTGTAACGCTGCTCAAACTCAAATCCCTTCTCCTGCTGGCGAAGGTTCTGTATCCAGTCAACGGCAAGTGTCTTGAGGTTGGATGAGAAGAAATTGTCCATACCGTAAGCCTTGATGTCCAGATTGAGCATGTAACTCTCGGGCAGCAGGGTGTAGATGAAATCCATATGACCGTAACCGTTGGTGTTCAGACGCATGGTAACGGAGTTGCTGCCGTTCTTTATGGTCTCAAAAAAGAGGCTGCGGCTCTGTATGTTCTGGTTCTTGCCGTCAATCTTGAAGTTGAGGCTTATCTCGTCCTGGCCAAAGAGAGTCACGTTCTGACCCACCTGGTCTTTGTAGTTGCTCAACTGTGCAAAGCAGGGAGCGGCTCCCTTGGAAGAGATACCCACTTTGACGAGTCCGTTGTCCAGCACTGTCATCTCCTCGCTGCCGTTAAGGGCGGGGAAAAGGGGAGAGAGTGAATCCTGCTGTGCGGTTATTGCCACGGTTTCCTCAAGGGCTGCTTCCCTGGCTGCGTTTGCGGAATCAACTTTCTGCTCGTACTGAGAGGTACGGGGTGCGTTTTTTTTCTGGCTGTTGCCGGACCATAACAGCACGAGAGCCGTGATTACGGTTATTGCTATCAGGCCGATAAATGTTCTTCTATCCACTTTAAGAATGTTATTATTTGTTCACGGACTGCGAAATTACACAAAAAAGAGACACCATATTATACGTGTGCGTATATATGATTTGTTTTTATTGTATTTTTGCAATTGTAATGATGCGAAAACTTACAACCGTCTTTGCAGCGGCACTCGTGCTGCTGACATTGCCTGCTACCGTCTCCGCCCAGTCGATACGCGGTGACAGCATCTCTGATAACCCTATGTATTTCAGGCTGTTCATGCCTATGGTGCTCTACCGCTCAGCGGTGTCAGAGGCAATAACTCCCGAGCAGACGAATGAGGTCGATAACGACAGCCTGCTCCCCATCAAGCCGTTGGATATGGGCTATGACAACACCCTGGCAAAGATGATTGACGAGACTCTGATGAAGATATATCTGGAGCATCCTGAACTGGTTGAGATGACAGAGGCGGAACTCATGGATGTGCCCGGCGTGCTGCCCATATCCGAGGATATAGTAAGCGGAATACATCTTAAAGATAACAGGACCGGCTACGGACCGGCCAGCGTGAGTCCCGAACGTGTTGACTCCAAGCTGCGTTACTGGAAGACTTTTGGAAACTTTCAGGGCAAATACACGCAGAGTTACTACTCGGACAACTGGTACAAGGGCGGTGAGAGCAACCACTCAATACTGGGGCAGATCAATCTGGAGGCCGATTACGCCAAGAACCAGACCACATGGGACAACAAACTTGAACTCAAACTGGGTTACTATAACACCTCACAGGTAAACGGCAAGAACACCTTCCGTACCAATGAGGACCTTATCCGTTTTACATCCAAGTTCGGATTGAAGGCGTTCAGTCACTGGTACTACTCGTCGCAGTTCCAGGGATATACCCAGTTTGCGCCTGTGTGGGATACCAAGGACCCAACCAAACTCAAGTCGAGGTTCTTTGCTCCCGCATACGCCAACCTGTCGGTAGGTCTGGACTACAAGCCCAAGTTCAAGAAAAAGGGCATAACGCTGTCAGTGCTGCTGTCTCCTTTCTCATATAACTGCAAGTACTCGGCCGTAGACAGCATTGCCACCAACTTTGGTATAGAGGCTGGAAAGCAGATTAAGCACAGTTTCGGTTCCCGATTTGACGGCAACCTGAAATGGACATTCCTTGAAGACTTTACCTGGACCAACAAGACACAGTTCTATACGACTTATGAGAGTACTGAAATCAACTTTGAGAATACCATTGACTACAGACTCTCCAAGTATCTGTCGCTGCAGTTCTTCTGCCACTGGCGTTTTGACGACAGCGTAAAGCGCAAAAAAGATAAGGACGGTAACCTGATGGGCTACGGTCAGTTCAGGGAATTCCTAACCTTCAACTTCAATTACGCCTGGTGATTGCGGCGCTCGCGCATGATGTCGCGGCGGCGTTTGAACGGTGAGTCCGGTTCACGGGCCATGTACCAGTATTCCATGTGGTCCGTGGTTATGGGGAACAGGCGTGTAAGTACAAGCAGCAACTTGCTGGTGAATGTCAGCGTGGCTCGGCGTGAACGACGTCTGATGTGGTTGAGCATGATCTCGGCCACACGCTCGGATGTCATCATTTTTCCTTCCTCACGCGGGGTCTCGCCCTGCTGGCTGCCATCGGCCATAAGGGCTGTCTTGCGAATGTTGGACGCGGTGAATCCGGGAGCGTATATCATTACGTGCAGTCCGTCATAGAGATGCTCTGAACGCAGGGTGTCCAGGAATCCGTTTATGGCAAACTTGGATGCCGAATAGCCTGTGCGACCCGGCAGCCCCTTGTATCCGGCGGTGGATATCACTCCTACAACCGATCCCTTGGATTCCAGCAGGTAGGGCAGGGCGAATTTGGTGCAATAAACCGTACCCCAGAAATTTACATCCATCAGGCGTTTTATGACACTGAGGTCCAGATCCTTGAACATGGCGCGCATGGAGATGCCGGCATTGTTTATCAGAATGTCTATCCGTCCGAATTTTTTTACGGTCTCTTGAATCAGGTTGCGGCAGTCTGACTCGACGGAGACATCGGTCTTTACGCTTATGACTTGGGTGTATTGTGAGAGTTCCTTCTGCAAGTCTTCCAGTTTCTCTATGGAACGGGCGGCCAGAACTACTTTGGCCTTGTATTTTGCAAGCAAGGTCGCAGTCGCGAGTCCGATTCCGGAACTGGCTCCGGTTACAATTGCGACTTTATCAATGAAGTATCTTTGATTATTCATAAACAAGGATTTTATATTGCGGTAAAGTTAACCATTTTTTATCATTTGATGCTTTTGTGAGTGTTTTCGTGCCCTTATAGGATAACATTTACTCCATTTTGTGTATTTTCGCGGCTTGAAAAACAAAAGATAATGACCGTAACACTTCTATTGCACTGCCCCGACAGACCGGGAATCATTGCAGACATAACCAATTTCATAACGGAGAACCGTGGTAACGTTGTCTATCTGGCCCAGTTCGTGGACCATGTGGAGAACGTGTTCAATATGCGTATTGAATGGAATATTGATGAGTTTCTGATACCTAAGGACAAGATTTCGGATTACTTCGGCACGCTTTACGCCAAGAAGTATGACATGAAGTTCCGCCTCTATTTCAGCGATACCAAACCACGTATGGCCATATTCGTATCCAAGATGTCACACTGCCTGTTTGACCTGCTGGCACGTTACAGCGCAGGCGAGTGGAATGTTGAGATACCTCTGATTGTAAGCAACCATCCCGATATGAAGCATGTGGCCGATATGTTCGGCATACCGTATTATGTATATCCTATTACAAAGGAGAACAAACTTGAGCAGGAGACAGCCATGATGGAACTGCTTAAGGAGAACAACATAGATTTCATCGTTCTGGCACGTTACATGCAGATTATCGGTGACCGTATGATTGCCGCTTATCCCAACAAGATAATCAACATCCATCACTCATTCCTGCCGGCATTCGTGGGCGCCAAGCCTTATCAGGCTGCGTTTGACCGCGGTGTCAAGATTATCGGTGCAACCAGCCACTATGTGACGGCCGAACTTGATGCAGGTCCTATCATTTGTCAGGATGTGGTACGTATTTCACATAAGGATATGCCCAAGGACCTGATGAACAAGGGCAAGGATCTTGAGAAGATAGTTCTGTCACATGCCGTGCAGAAACATATTGAGCACAAGATTCTGGTTTACAAGAACAAAACGGTGGTGTTCAGCTAAGCTTTTTTGAGAGCTTCCAGTTTGAACATCTCGTCACGGTATTGAGCGGCCTCCATGAAGTCCATTCTGGAGGCTGCTTCATTCATGAGACGTCTGGTACGGGCAATGGCCTTGTCCAACTGCTGCGGAGTCATGCTGGCTATTACGGGATCGGCTACGGCTCTGGTATGATCCTTCATCTCGTAGGGCTTGGGCTCGGTTTCCTGACCTGCAGGTACAAGCAGTGATGTGTTGAGCGCCTTCTCAATCTGTTTGGGAGTTATTCCGTGCTCCTTATTGTAATTCATCTGCTTTTCGCGGCGGCGTGTGGTCTCGGCTATGGTCAGACGCATGCTCTCGGTAATCTTGTCGGCATAGAGAATAACCTTTCCGTTCACGTTACGGGCGGCGCGTCCGGCTGTCTGGGTGAGCGAACGGTGGTCTCGCAGGAATCCCTCCTTATCGGCGTCTATGATGGCCACCAGTGATACCTCGGGCAGGTCAAGTCCCTCGCGCAGCAGGTTCACACCAACCAGCACGTCGTATAGACCTTTGCGCAGATCGGTCATTATCTGTATGCGTTCCAGGGTATCCACGTCACTGTGTATGTAGTTGGTGCGGACTCCGTTCTTGAGCAGATAGTCGTTGAGTTCCTCGGCCATGCGTTTGGTTAGGGTGGTCACCAGGGTGCGCTCGTCACGCTCGGAGCGGACGGCAATCTCCTCAAGCAGGTCGTCAATCTGGTTCTTGCTGGGCCGAACCTCTATCTCGGGATCAAGCAGGCCGGTGGGGCGGATAACCTGGTCCACCACGACGCCCTCGCTCTCACCGAGTTCGTAATCGGCCGGAGTGGCACTCACATAAATGGTCTGTCCGGTAAGTTCCTTGAACTCCTCAAACTTGAGGGGACGGTTGTCAAATGCGGCCGGCAGGCGGAATCCGTACTCCACCAGGGCTTTCTTGCGGGCGCGGTCGCCGCCGTACATGGCGTGCAACTGGGGTACACTCACGTGGCTTTCGTCAATCACCGTCAGGAAATCCTTGGGGAAGAAATCCAGCAGGCAGTAGGGACGGGTGCCGGCAGAACGGCCGTCAAAGTATCGGGAGTAGTTCTCAATGCCGCTGCAGTGTCCCAGTTCCCTGATCATCTCTATGTCATATTCCACACGCTCCTTCAGGCGCTTGGCCTCAAGCGGTTTACCTATCTCCTCAAAGTAGGCCACACGTTCCACAAGGTCATCCTGGATGGCGCGGATGGCGCGTTCCTGGCTCTCCTTGGTGGTCATGAATAGGTTGGCCGGGTATATGCGGTAAAAATCATAGGTGTCTATACGCTCTCCGGTCAGTACGTCAAACTCTTCGATGGAGTCAATCTCGTCATCCCAGAAACTGACGCGTACCGCGGTGTCGTTATAGGCCAGGTTTATATCCACATTGTCACCCTTTACGCGGAAGCAGCCGCGTCCCAACTCAATGTCGTTGCGGGTGTAGAGTGAGTCTACCAGTTTGCGCAGCAGCACGTTACGGTCCAGGCGGTCACCTTTGCGCAATTCTATCACATTGTTGTAGAAATCAGCCGGATTACCCATGCCGTATATACATGAGACCGATGATACCACGATGACGTCATTGCGTCCCGACAGCAGGGCCGATGTGGCCGACAGGCGCAGTTTGTCAATCTCGTCATTTATCTGAAGGTCCTTTTCAATGTATGTATCGGTGGCTGGAAGATATGCCTCGGGCTGATAGTAGTCATAGTAGGAAACGTAGTATTCAACGGCGTTTTCGGGAAAGAAAGCCTTGAATTCGCTGTAAAGTTGGGCGGCCAGTGTCTTGTTGTGGCTGAGAATCAGAGTAGGGCGGCCTATGTTCTTTATGACATTGGCTATGGTGAATGTCTTGCCCGATCCGGTCACACCCAGCAGAGTCTGGGCCGGGTTGCCGTTCAGCAAACCTTCTGTGAGTTGCTGAATGGCCTGCGGCTGGTCGCCGGTGGGCTTGAAAGGAGATACCAGTTTGAAATCCATAGTTTCACTGAAAGCGAGCTGTAAAGATACGGCATTTTTTTGTATTTTTGAGCCTCTGAAAGTTTATTGATATGACAGTTCAAGAGAGAGAACAGAAGGCCGGTGAACTTTTCAAAGCCGGTTATAACTGCTGCCAGGCTGTGGCTATGACTTTTGCCGATGTCCTGGGTTTGTCTGAGGATGAAGTTGCCCGTCTTGCCAGCGGATTCGGCGGTGGAATGGGCAGAATGCGTGAGGTTTGCGGAACCGTATCGGCCATGACCATGGTTGCCGGTGCCATGATTCCGGCAACCGATGTAAATGACAAGGAGGCCAAGACCGCCAACTACGCACTGGTTCAGGAAATGGCCGATGAATTCAAGAAGTTGAACGGCAGTATCATATGCCGTGAACTGCTGGGCCTGAGCAAGCCTGAGGGTACTCCCGTGCCGTCGGACCGTACTCCGGAATATTATAAGAAACGCCCCTGCGGTGAGCTCTGCTCAATTGCTGCGGGTATTGTAGCACGTAAATTGGAAAAACAGAAATAATGAAGAAACTGATCCTTACTTTGTCAGCAGCACTGTGCACCGCCGGTGCATTTGCATGCACCAACCTGATAGTTACCAAGGGCGCATCGGCCAACGGTTATAACATGTGTACCTATGCGGCCGATTCACATCAGTTGTACGGAACTCTGCATTTCAGTGCAGCTGCCGATTTTCCGGCAGGAGCAATGCGCGAGATTGTTGACTGGGACTCAGGAAAACGTCTTGGTGAGATACCTCAGGCCAGTCACGTCTATTCGGTTATAGGTAACATGAACGAGCATCAGCTGGTGATAGGCGAGACCACCTACGGCGGACGCGAATTCATTGATTCCACCGCAATATTGGACTATGGTTCACTCATTTACATTGCGCTGGAGCGCTGCAAGACAGCCCGTGAGGCGATACTTCTAATTGACAAACTGACACAGCAGTACGGTTATGCATCCGAGGGTGAGTCATTCACCCTGTGTGATCCCAATGAGGTATGGATCATGGAGATAATCGGCAAGAATCCCAAGTTTGACAAGAAAGGCCGTAACATCAACAAGGGCTCAGTCTGGGTGGCCAAGCGTATTCCTGACGGTTACATATCGGCTCACGCCAACCAGTCACGTATCACCACCATTGATTTCAATGACCCTGAGAACTGCCTTTATGCCAAGGATGTGATCAAACACGCCCGTGAGCAGGGTATATTCAGCGGCAAGGATGAGGAGTTCAGTTTCTGCGACGTTTACAATCCTTTGGATTTCGGCGCCGCCCGCGGATGTGAGGCTCGCGTATGGTCATACTTTAACCGTTTTGCCGATGGAATGGATGAATATCTGGATTACGCCATGGGATATGACCTTAAGAACCACATGCCGCTTTATGTAAAACCCAATAGAAAAATCTCAACAAAAGACCTGGCAGACATGATGCGTGACCACTATGAGGGAACACCCATGGACATGACCACTGACATAGGTGCCGGCGGCAGTCATCTGCCTTACCGCTGGCGTCCCATGGAGTTTGAGTATCAGGGTTGGGAGTATGTGAACGAGCGTGCCATCGCCACCCAGCAGACCGGCTGGTGGTATGTGGCCCAGTCCCGTTCCGACAAGAAGCACGGTATCTTCTGGTTTGGTGTGGATGATGCGGGAACATCTCCCCTCATGCCTTTCTTCAGTTGCACAAACAGCGTTCCTGAATGCCTCAAGGAGGGAAACGGATCTCTTCTGGAATACTCTGAGACTTCAATGTACTGGATGGTCAGCCGCATAGCCCAGTTTGCATATCTGCGTTATGACAAGATAGGGGCCGAGGTGCGTGACGTGATTGACAGGTATGAGAATGATATCATTGCCAGGGTTGAAGGTATGGACGATGCCCAATCGGTTGGGACATTGTCACAGTTCGGTGTGGACAATGCCAACTCCCTGTTCCGCAAATGGCAGGATCTGGACAAGTATCTTCTGGTAAAATATATTGACGGAAACATAAAGCGCCAGAATGAGGACGGGTCATTCATGAATAACGGCTTCGACAAGTCCATCCCCGAATACCCGATTCAGGAGGATTACTCCGAAAAGTGGAAGGAGAACGTGGTCCGTGACAACGGTGACGTGCTCCGCATACGTAAATAATATTAAATAACGGGCGCATGTTTGCTTCGTTCACTCAAAATAGGTACTTTTGCAGGTTGAAATTTCACAGCATGCGTAAGACTGCGTCCATAATACTGTTCTCCACCCTTGTTCTGGCAGCGTTGTCGGGCTGTTCAGGCTATAACAAGATCCTGAAAGCGTCTGACTACAACACCAAGTACAGTCTGGCCAAGACATACTATATGGAGGGACGCTACACCAGTTGCAGTTCAATACTGGAGGAGTGTGTGGTTTACCAGCGCGGTACTGCACAGGCTGAGGAATCAATGTATCTGTTGGCTTCATGCTACTACAAGATTGAGGACTATCTGTCTGCATCCCAGTATTACATGGCATGCTACAGGGCGTTCCCAAACAGTACATATTCTGAGAACTGCCTCTACTGGTCAGGCAAGAGCCTCTTCCTGGATACCCCGGATCCGCGACTTGACGCGACCAGCACCACAAACGCAATCCTGCAGTTGCAGAGATTCGTGGAGACATATCCCGAGAGTAAGTACCGTGCTGATGCTGAGCAGATGATTTACACCATGTACGACCGTCTGGTGGAGAAGGAGTTGGGTGCCGCCGAGCTTTACTACAACATGGGCAATTATATGGGCAATAATTACCGCTCAAGTATAATTGTGGCTCAGAACGCCCTGCGTGACTATCCCTACACCAAATATCGCGAGCAACTCTCGCTTCTGGTTCTTAAGGCAAAGTTCCAGATGGCTCAGGAGAGTGTGCTTGATAAAAGGGATGACCGTTACCGTGACGCCATTGACGAGTACTACGCTTTCAAGAATGAATTTTCTGAGAGCGAGCACATGAAGGAGGCCGATAAGATGTTCCGTATCGCTTCCAAAAACTTAGGAAACAAGAATCAAATAATAGAAGAAGACTAAAATGGATTTCAAGAAGACAAATGCTCCGACCAACACGGTGACCCGTGACCTGGTCAATTTTGTAAAGGACACCCACAACATCTACGAGAGTGTTGCCATCATGGGCAAGCGCGCCAACCAGATTTCCGTTGAGATGAAAGAAGAGCTCAAGTCAAAGCTTGAGGAGTTCAGCTCAACAACCGACAATCTGGAGGAGATGTTCGAGAACAGGGAGCAGATTGAGATTTCACGTTACTACGAGCGTCTTCCCAAACCTACCCTGATCGCTGCTCAGGAGTTTGAGGAGGGTAAGATCTATTTCCGCAATCCCGCTAAGGAGAAAGAGAATCTTTGATGAAGATAGAATTCTACCTCCATCAGGTATGGCTGGCTCTCATCTGCATATTGATGTTTGCCGGCCTTCTTCTTCCCGTAGGCCAACTGGTCAACGCGGAGGGGGCATCGGCTGAACTCACCAATTTCCGTCTCAATTTCATTGAGGGCGACAGCAGCAGTGCCATGTGGGCATTGGGAGTGATCATGATAGCTATTCTGGCTGTGAGTGTGTTTGAACTGCTCCTGTCGGGATTCCGCAATTTCGTGCTCCAGAAACGTCTGCTGGTATTTATGATGCTGCTCACCGTGGGATATTACATCCTGCTTGTGGTCTATGTATTCCTGCTTAAGGGTGATGCATCTTTCGGCCCACGCATAGGGGCTGCATTCCCGCTCATAAGCCTTGTGCTGGAGTACATGAGCATACATGGCATCTCAAAGGCTGAGGCTGCCATCATCGCACGCGCGTCAGGTTTCCGTCTGCGCGATTAATTCAGAAGATTGAAAGAGTAGGTGGCGCGGACAGAGATTGTACTGTTCGCGCATCGGGCAAAGTAATCCTTCTTGGTGATTCCGAATATATTGCCAAGACCAAAGTAGTATCGGCCTTCAATACCGAAATTTCCTATTCCCGTATGTAATTCCAATCCGACGCTGGCTGTGATACCATAGTCAACCTTGTTCTCTATGGGCTTTCCGTACTGCTCAATGACATTGTTGGGACGGTTGCTTGTATCCCAGGGCTTCTGGCCGCCGTAGAACTCCTTTTCCTTGAGCAGATAACCTACCTGCGGACCCAGGTTGATGTGACCCTGAACACCGCGGAACTCTCGTCCGAAACCCATGTGAGCCAGGAACGGGAACTCTATGTATGTGGCCGTACGGGTGTATTCGTTACCGGAACCGTCCTCAATAAGTTCAGTCCAACCGCGGTTGGCTATGTTGCACTCCAACTGTGTTCCGCATATCAGGAAAAAGTATTTCTCGGATATGTGACGGATGCTTACGCCCATGGTCGGTCCCAGGCTCAAGGTCTGCTTGATGGAGGGTATGAACGATACGCGGCTGGTGCCCATTCCGCCCGATACGCCCACGGAGACTGTCCTGCGGGGATCACCCACCTGTGCGTATGCTGTGGTGAAGGCTAATGCTATGGTAAAGAGTATGGCGAGTCTGCGCTTCATTATTTGTCAAAGTCTATCTTCTCCACCTTATACTCGTTGGAGAAATGTACAAAGAATACCTTGCGGTTGATGAATCCACCCCAGTTGTTCACACGCTCAAACTTGAATCCCATCTGTACGGGATCTGTCTTGATTTCGTTCAGGTGATTCTCAAAATCCTTTCCGTATGTGGCTATACCTTTAAGGAAATAGTAGCCGGTGTCATAGCCGTATGAGGCGAAACTGGGATAACTTACCAGCATCTGACGGCTGAACGAGCGGCGGAACAGGGCGTTGAAATCAACTGACTCCTTGAGCATGTTGTTGGTGTAGAACCAGCTGTAGAACCAGGTGTCAACCTCATAGAGTTCATCCAGGTGGTCCTGAGCGTATATTTGGTATTCGGGATAACCGAACAGGTGTGTCTCAATCTCAGGTGCCTTGGTGCGGGTTATGAGTTGCAGCACGGGCAGCAGGGTGTTAAGCGGTCCGCTGCTTGATGAGTTGATGATCATGATGTTCTGCTTATCGGGAGCCAGGGTGTCCATAAGTTCCTGATAGGCAGTGTCAATGTCAAGTGTGGAGTAGGGTATGCCGTGGTCTGCCATGACGGTCTTGAGGCCGTCAATGAATTCATTGCGGCGGAACTCATCGGCATCCATTATTATCACGTTGGGGTTGGGGAACTGCTCCAGGAAGTGGTTGTAGATCTCCTGGTTGAAGTATGACTGCGGGGTGTTGAGCTGGAACACGTAGGGGTTGTTGAACACGTCATCGGCACCTGCGTTCATGGGGAGTACCAGCGGAACCTGATGCGCGGTGGACCATCTGGCCATCTCAGTTATCTGGTTGGTCCAGCGGGGACCGAATATGATGTCTGCATCGTCCAGTTTTCCGCTCTCAATCAGAGGCTGGAGTGAGGAGCCGTCGGCCTGTGAGTCAAATACCTTGAGGTTGACCGATACATCCTCGTCCTTGAGTTTGTCAAGTGCCAGAAGCATGCCCTGGTAGAACTCAATCATCTGCTTCTGCATGGTTGAGGCGGAATCGTCCAGTGAGAAGGGAAGTATGAGTGCGGCTGTGATAACGCCGTCAGTAACTTCCTCCAGCTGGGTCTCATTCATAAAGAACAGGGTGCTGTCGGGGATGGACTGCATGCGGTTCTGAGCCTCGTTGATACGCTGCTTGCGTTGGGCTGTCTCTTTCTGTGAGAACGGTATTTTGACAACTACGCCCTGCTTGAGCTTGTTGTACTTGTACTCCGGATTGGCCTTCAGGAACTCCTCCTGTGTTATGCCGTAGTTGCGGCAGATGCGGAATATTGTCTCGCGCCTTTTGACTACATGGGTGGTCTTGAAGGTGGCGGTATCGGACTGGATGGTGCGGATATCGGTCCTGATCTCCTGAGGAGCGCTCTCGCCGGCGTTCTCTATGGTCGATGCCAGCGGATCCTCATCGGACGGGGCGGGTATGGTTATTACCTGACCTATCTTGAAGTTCTCGGCTGAGAGGCCGGGGTTGGCGTCACACAGTTCCTTGACGGATATGCGGTTCTGGACTGCCAGACGGTACAGAGTCTCGCCCTTCTGGACGGTGTGGAACTTGCCTGATGCAGGCTGCTTGCGGTTGGGGATACGCAGTTCCTGGCCGGTACGTATGACTTTTTCGCTGCCGGGGTTGAGTTTGATTATATCATCCTCGGTCACTCCGTACATCCTTGATATTGAGTAAAGACCCTGTCCCTGGGTAACGGTATGCATGAAATATTCCTGTGCCCCTGCGGGGATGCTGAACAACACTGAGAGCAATACCGTAGATATGATTGTCCTGAGATTTCTCATAAGTGAATAAGTTTCAGATGGCAAAAATACAAAAAAGCGTTCAATCTACGTTTATATATAATATCTATAACATTAGCCAAAGTTAGAATCAAAGTATATTTTGAGTACCTTTGCGATTTGAAACGAAACTATATGAAAAAATCCGGTTTTCTAAGGTTTTTGTGCGCTGCAGTCATGGCTGCGGCACCCTGTTTCACTGCCATGGCCGGCACCCCTCAGGTGCAGGTCAAGGTTATACTGGTATCGGCATCGGGTGATTCGACAGTGCTCGGCCCGGGCGATATCTCACCCACTGAACTGAACGCTCCCCTGAGAGCCACATTCATATCGGAACTTATTACCGATGACGGTAAGGAGTACGTGCTGTTTCCCGAGTGGACAGTCAAGCGCGAGGACTCTGAGACATCAGACCTTCATGACTATCTGAAACGTCAGGACAGGGAGACTGAGTATGAGTTCACTGACAACGGCAAGTTCCACGTGTTCTTTGCCTGGTCATACCGCGAAAAGAATGATACAGAGACCATTATGGGTGCCGAGGTGGGCTCCATGCAGTTCACCATAGGTGACTCTGAACTGCGTCTGTTCAACGCCTTCTCGCCCAACGGTGACGGTATAAACGATGTATATAAGATATATGTACGCTCCATCGTGAAACTGAACGTAGCCATCTACAACAGGTGGGGCCAGACCATAAAGACCATATCGGGCAAACTGGATGACATACTCCCGTCTGATGCCGAACCCGACAATGACGGGGGGTACCTGTTTGAGATATGGGACGGTACCTACCGCGGTGACGTGGTTAATGACGGAGTCTACTACATAAACGTCCAGGCCGTTGGTGCCGGAGGCCGTGTGTTTGACAAGAAGGCCGATATAAACGTACTCAAAGGACTGGGATTTGGGAATTGATTCATAATGGAGAAGTCTAAGATTACAGTAACAGGCGCCAGGTCCAATAACCTGAAGAACATAGATGTGGAGATACCGCACAAGTCGCTCACGGTGGTTACCGGACTGAGCGGAAGCGGAAAGTCGTCACTGGCATTTGACACTATCTATGCTGAGGGACAGCGCCGTTACATAGAGACTTTCTCGGCTTACGCACGCAATTTCCTGGGCAATCTGCAGCGTCCCGACGTGGACCGCATCACAGGTCTGAGTCCCGTAATTTCAATAGAACAGAAGACCACCAACCGTAATCCGCGCTCAACCGTGGGTACGGTGACTGAGGTGTATGACTACCTGCGTCTGCTTTTTGCACGTGCAGGTGAGGCATTCTCATACAATACCGGCGAGAAGATGGTCAAGTTCACCGAGGAGCAGATAGTAAACCTGATAACCACCGATTATGACGGACAGCGCATCTATGTCCTGGCACCTCTGGTACGTAACCGTAAGGGTCATTACAAGGAACTGTTTGAGAGCATACGCCGCAAGGGATACATCAACGTGCGTGTGGACGGTGAGATGCGTGAGGTCAAGCCCGGCATGAAACTGGACCGTTACCGCAATCATGATATCGAGGTGGTGATTGAGAAACTTGTGGTGAATGAGAAATACCGTCCCCGTCTGACCGACAGCGTAGCATTGGCCATGAAGCAGGGTGACGGCATAATGATGGTGCTCTCCATGCCCAAAGAGACCATTCCCGGCCGTGCGGAGCAGGGCGTACTCAAACATTACAGCAAGCGTCTGATGTGTCCCACTACAGGTATATCATACCGCGAGCCTGCTCCGCATAACTTCTCGTTCAACTCACCGCAGGGATTCTGCCCCAAATGCAAGGGACTGGGATACATATCGGCCGTTGATGAGGACAAGGTCATTCCCGACCGTTCTCTTTCAGTCCGCAAGGGCGCCATAGCCCCGCTGGGCCCGTTTAAGAATACGCTTATATTCAGGCAGATAACAGCACTGCTTGCCAAGTACGACTATACGCTTGATACGCCCATATCCGATATGACCAATGATGTGATCCAGGAACTGCTGGACGGCAGCGACGACCGCATCAAGGTGCAGATAACCGGAATCAACAGTGAGGCCGATGCCGTATTCATGGAGTACGAGGGCATATTCAAATATGTGCGCTCGCTCCAGCAGCAGACTGACCTGACGGCTGCCGAACAGAAGTGGGCCGATCAGTTCGCGGTTACCCGTGTATGCCCCGAGTGCGGCGGTGCGCGTCTTAATAAGGAGGCTCTCAACTTCCGTATTGACGGCAAGAACATATACGAGTTGGCATCGATGGATATCCAGGATCTCTATGAGTGGTGCTGTAATGTTGAACCGCGCTTGAGTGAGCGCCAGCGTACCATTGCATCCGAGATTCTGAAAGAGATACGCACCCGTCTGGGCTTTATGCTTGAGGTGGGTCTGGACTATTTGTCGCTCAATCGTCCGGCTGAGTCGCTCTCCGGTGGTGAGGAGCAGCGCATACGTCTGGCTACTCAGATAGGCTCCAAACTGGTTAATGTGCTCTATATCCTTGACGAGCCCAGCATAGGACTCCATCAGCGTGACAATGTGCGCCTGATTGACTCTTTGAAGCAACTCCGTGATGCCGGCAACACCGTTCTTGTGGTGGAGCATGACCGTGATATGATGCTGGCTGCCGACTGGATAATAGACCTGGGACCGCGTGCCGGCAGAAAGGGTGGTGAGGTTGTGTTCCAAGGCACTGTTGATGATATGCTCAAGACCGAGACCCTTACCGCAGGATACCTGAACGGCAAACTGGATACTTTTGAGGGCGTGTTGTCAGATCGTCGTGCGGGTAACGGACAGAGTATCGTGCTGCGCGGCTGCCGCGGCAATAACCTGAAGGGCATCGACGTGGAGTTCCCGCTGGGCAAGCTCATCTGCGTGACGGGCGTATCGGGCAGCGGCAAATCAACGCTGGTAAACGAGACGCTGCAACCCATACTATCACAGAAGTTCTACAGGTCCCTGAAAGAACCTCTGGCATATGACTCTGTTGAGGGTATTGATCTGATTGACAAGGTGGTGGATGTGGACCAGTCGCCCATAGGCCGTTCTCCGCGTTCCAATCCCGCCACATATACGGGCGTTTTCAGCGATATACGCCAGCTTTTTGTGGAACTCCCGGAGTCCAAGATTCGTGCATATAAACCGGGCCGATTCTCATTTAATGTGAGCGGCGGACGGTGCGAGGCCTGTGGCGGAAACGGCTACAAGACCATAGAGATGAATTTCCTGCCCGACGTGATGGTGCCTTGCGAGGTCTGCCACGGCAAGCGTTACAACCGCGAGACCCTGGAGGTGCGCTACAAGGGCAAATCCATAGCCGATATCCTGGACATGACCATCAATATGGCAGTGGAGTTCTTTGAGAACGTTCCCACCATACTGAATAAGATTAAGGTGCTGCAGGATGTGGGCCTGGGTTATCTCAAACTCGGCCAGCCCTCAACCACCATATCGGGTGGTGAGAGCCAGCGCGTGAAACTGGCTACCGAACTTGCCAAACGCGATACCGGCAAGACCCTTTACATACTTGACGAGCCTACCACAGGACTCCATTTTGAGGATATCCGCGTCCTGATGGGCGTGCTTAACCGCTTGGTTGATAAGGGCAACACGGTGATTGTGATTGAGCACAACATGGACGTGATCAAGCAGGCCGACTGGATCATCGACATCGGCCCCGAAGGCGGTCGCGGCGGCGGCATGATTGTGGCTCAGGGCACCCCAGAGCAGGTAGCCGCCTCCGGCAAGGGCTACACCTCGCGCTTCCTTGCCGAAGAACTCTCCCGCTAAAATGATACCAAAGGGGTCAGGCCCCAATGGTATCATTTTTGAAAAATAGTACCATTGGGGCCTGACCCCTTTGGTATCATTTTACCTTGAGGGTTTGGGTTCCGTCGGGGCTTTGAAGAGTGACGTTGTAGATGGCGGAGCCGGAATCGGGCCGAGGGAAGGAGAGGGATTCCGAAGCCTGGGCTGTGCCGATAAGACGGCCGTCAATACCTGTGACTGATACTTTCTCACCGGGTTTGGCTTCGGGCACCATTACGTTGATGGTCTGGTCAGTGCTGCTGACACTCATGCGTGTGCTTACTCTGCCGATTGCCTGAACCGAGCTTGTCTTGGGATTGATAAGGTACATACCGCAATGATATTCCGTGCGGTAATCATCTTTGCGCCCAATCTTTTCCAGGGTTGACATGTAGAGCATCCCATCTATTTTGGCAATGTAATATCCTGTTAGTTCCATAGTGAACTGGCCGTGTTGCTCGCTGTCCGGCATTTTGCAATAAGCCAGTTCGGTTCCGTCCTGATTCATGATCTTGAATCCCTTGATTACCTTGATCCTTGTAATATGGCGATAGGTCATATCGTCTTTAGTAGATTCCGAACCCTGGTCCGGAGTATCAAGGAAGTCCACATCGGCCACAATGTACTCCCACTTGTCATCGGTGTTGAACAGGTTCTGGCTTATCATAACCTTTGATGTGGGGTAATATGAGTTGTCCACGTCACGATATTCAAAACTGAGCAGGGTGGGCTCATATCCGGAATCGGAATTATCGGAGAAATCAAACTCCCAGTCGGTGCCGTTGGCGGATTTCTGCCAGTAGTTGCTGGCTGTCTCAGAGTTGTCTATTTTTACCGATGCTTTCACTTCCGATTGGCTCCGGGCAACCATAAGTTCCGCCTGAGTCCTTTCGTCGTGAAAATCATATACAGCCATATAAGCCACACCGTCATTGGCCAGTTCCTTGGGAATGGGCTCAAATCCGCCGCTGCTCATACGGTCAGTCATAATCACATTCTGTGAACGGGCAGGCATGCATAATGCCAGCAATGCCATAACAGTCAAAGTAGTTTTTCTCATAATTCAAATTATTGGTTACGGCAAAAGTATCCATATGTCTGATTTGGGGTGTGGTGGAATCCGCCACATCGCATGAGGTGAAGTTATGGTTGTCCTGTAAAAATCATTGACTATCTTAGCAGACTCTAATATGTATATGCGCAGATTCGTTTTGACATTCCTGATATTGCTCTTTACCTGCGGTATGATGCCGGTCAGGGGTGCTGCGCCGCGCTTTATGAATTATACATCGGCCGATGGCCTTAGTTCCAACACCGTGCTCTCCATGCTGCAGGACAGTGACGGCTTTATCTGGATAGGTACCACAAACGGCCTGAACAGGTTTGACGGCTGCACATTCAAGGTTTACAAACGGTCCGATGGCTTATCGAACAACCAGATTAATGCCCTTGAAACCGATAATGACGGCCGATTGTGGATAGGTACGTCCAAAGGCCTGTGCCTGATGGAGGGGCAGGAGATAAAGGCGTGCAGCGCGGACGGTTATGTTAGGGCGCTTCTTTGTGATACTGACGGATATCTGTGGGTGACATACAACGACTGGAGAATAGAGAAGATTGACATTTCCGATGAAACATTCCCGGTTGTGGCCCGGTCATCATACGGTACAGGTCTTGTTGAAGGGGATTACTATTACAACCAGTTGTATGCCGATGCCCGGGGTGATATCTGGATAGGCGGACGTCTGGTAGCCGGAAAGAAGGTTATTGACCGACAGACGGCGCAGTTGCAGGAATATGAGGGGAGCGGGTGTATAGGCAGTTTCGCTTCCGGCAGGAACGGTGGGCTGATAGGGTTCAATGACTTTACTACGATGCTGATGGCGTTTGACGGCACCAGGTTCGTGAACATCGGCCCTATGCCTGTGGCGCACTGCCGCCTTCTCAGAGACTGTCATGGGCGTCTTTGGGCTGCGGGATACAGCGGAATTGCGATAGTTGATGAGGATGATCCTGCAAGAAGTGAGGTGTTCCGGCATGATTCATCAGATCCATATTCACCCGGTCCGTCGGAGTTTTACTGCGTGCTTGAGGACAGACAGGGAAACTTATGGTTCGGCGGCGACAAAGGTGTGGCGGTATATACGCGTCTTATAAATATGGTTGAGAACCACCTTCAGGGTGATAACATAACCGCATTGCTGGAGGCACGTGACGGCCGGATGTGGGTAGGCACCAAAGAGGACAACATAACCAGCCTGTATGAGGACAGCCAGGGGTGTATCTATACCGGATACTGGGAATTCGGCAAGGGGTTTGACCGGTATGATCCCGCCACCGGAGTTACGCGCCGATATGTGCTGCGCGGTGAGATACTGCCCCTTCAGGATAAGGTCTATTCGGGTGACCTGATTGGCGCCAACTGGTATAACGGGTTCCTGGAGGACAGCCGGGGTAACCTGTGGTGCATTACATGGGAGGGTTACGGACTCAACCTATTTGACCGCAGTAAAGGGGAATTCATGCCTCCCCTGTGGCTCAGTCCTTTCAAAAGACCAACTCCCGATGTGGACAAACCTGAGTATGTAAGTTCCCGTCTGGGCAGTTGCGCCATCGAGGACAGCAAGGGTCGGCTCTATTACGGCACCACCTTTGCCGGATTGAACATAATAGACCCCGATACCAGGCTGGTAAGGAAATTCATTACCGATGACAACATAACCGATATGGCCCTTGTGGCCGATGATCGCGTGTATGCAGGCACTCATCGCGGACTGTTCGTTCTCAGTGACGGTGACAGCGCAGGCTGGATGGCCGACGGCATGAAGATAAACAGCGTTGAGTCAGACCGCAACGGACGCATCTGGGCCGGTACTGATGAGGGTTTGTTTTTTATAGATACCGACTCAACCTTTGGAAAGGTCCCGTCGTGGATAGGTATATCGCAGGATATATTCAGTGAACGGGTCTCATGCCCGCTTCATGACGGCTGCCTTGCATTCGGCGGCAGTTCCGGGTATGACACATTCAACCCGGATACGCTGATTGCCGCATCAGCCGGTTTGCATCTCAGGGTCTGTGATTATGCCCTTGAAGGCGGGCATCTGCAACTGTCATTCTCAGTTACTGATATTCCTGTGGGCAGGCATGTTGAATACAGGTACAAGCTTGAAGGACATGATACTGAGTGGATTCCCACCACCTGGCAGCAGACCAAAATCAACTATTCCGGACTTGCTCCCGGCCGATATACGCTCAAGGTGGAATGCACGGATATCTTTGGCCGATGGGAGCATGGTGACGAGCTATCGCTTTCCATAGTCATCCGGCCTCCGTTGCTGCTCAGATGGCCGTTCATCATACTCTATCTGTTGGTTGCCGGAACCCTTCTGTGGCTGTTCGTATGGCTCAGGGAACGTAATCTGAGGATTGAGAAGGCAAGACTAGAAGAGGCCGTGAACGTCAAGACATCGGAACTTAGGGCCGAGATAGAGACCCGAAACCGTTTTTTCTCAATCATATCGCATGACCTCAAGAATCCTGTGACAGGGGTTGCGCAGCTGGCGTCGCAGTTATCGGCCCATATTGATACGCTTGATCATGAATCACTTAAAAACGGAGTGGATACCCTGCGTGACGTCTCCAACAGCACGCGGGATATGCTCGAGGACCTGCTGCTCTGGGCCGTCAGCCAGAATGATATGATCAAGGCCGAGATCCGGCAGGTTCCGCTGGATGAGATAATTGACCGTTCGCTGTCAAATGTAATTGACCGTGCAAGAACCAAAGGTGTAAGCATAGAGAAACAGATACCTGACGGTCTGATGGTGTCGTGTGACCGCCAGTTGCTGGTAACGGTACTTAGGAATATTCTGGAGAATGCGGTCAAGTACTCATATCCAGGCGGAACGATAACGGTTCAGGTGGTGGATACTGAACGGGCTACGGAGATATCGGTCAATGACCAGGGGCCCGGAATCAGTCAGGATAAGATGGATGACCTGTTCAGGATAGACAAGATGCATTCAACCGAAGGTACCCAGGGTGAGAAAGGCACTGGACTGGGACTGATTATCTCTCG